>Ga0255048_10001248_pt1 | contig 18160 bp, 25 predicted proteins | sample JV7_2_2_MG_FD_183619 | JGI IMG/M metagenome (GOLD analysis project Ga0255048, IMG submission 183619) | Seawater microbial communities from Jervis Inlet, British Columbia, Canada - JV7_2_2 | ecosystem: Environmental > Aquatic > Marine > Inlet | place: Canada: British Columbia | collected 2016-10-06
CTAAGATAAGCGATAGTATACGAGGCGCATTAGAATTTTCTAGTGCTAAGTATATTAATGATGTCATGGCGAGATATAGACAATTAGCTCCGGCAAGAAAACAAGCTGCAACCAGTAAGGTTGTTATGGGCGGAACAAATAAGCTTAAAAAAGAACTTAAGAAATCGCTAACTGAGACTGTATCTCAATCTATAGATATGGCCAAGTCAGAAATACCATCTAAGAAGAACGTTGAGCTCAGCATGAGTGATCGTGAGATGGACAGGATGACTGAAAAGTATGGTGATATATCAGAGATAAAACTAAATGACTTTTCTAAGCTACCAACTCATTTACAGGTTCTACTTGCTAAGCAGTCTGAGCTTATAGCAGATGATTCTGTTAAAGAGCTTAAGAAAAGGATTGACTTCTCCTTCTCTGGTATCCAAACTAAGTCTGCTGACGAGAATGTTATTAAGCAGGCCATGGAGGATGATGCTCAGAAGTTCACAACCTCTAATAATATAGATTTAAAAGGTGTGAATGCAGCATCTCTTATGGTGAACGAAGGAAGAGATTCATTCTTCTTCGATGAGGAAGTTCTAGAGGAAATACACTCTTTTACTTTCACTAACTTCAGCCCTAAGTCAGATATATGTAAAGAATTAGCAGGTACTACGTTTAAAACAAATGATGCAGAGTCACTAAGATACCAACCACCACTACATCACAATTGTAAATCATATTTACGAGCAAATTTAAAAGAGAGTAAAGGTGTAGAAAAATTAGAGCTAACATCTTTGGCACCAAGTGCGAAGGCTAAGAAAAGTATAACACTATAATAAAGGATTATTATGGCATTTTTAATTTCACAGATTAGAGAGCAAAAAATATTAGAGATGGAAGTATCTGTCGATAAGTTCTTAGAAGAGAACAGTATCTCAGAACAAGCCATGATCTACGAGTTTACTTTAGATAAAGAGCTCTTCCCAACTGAAGAGAATGCTAGAGAGTATATAAAAGATAAGTGTTATTGGGACTTTAATATTTCTGATATCGTTACAGAGTGGGTTATACAAGTAAACAGCCCATCTCAATTTGATCTAATGTCAGAAGTTGAAATACAGATAAGAAATGGTGTAACTGTTAAAGCAGCTGACCTTAAGCCAGTCCTAACCTTTGAAGAAATGAGATTCAATGACAAAGGTGAAGTAAATCTATCATCTAAGTTTGGTACAATCAATTTATCTGAAGGTTTACCACACATTATTGAAATTGCAAAAGTCGCTGAGGGAGAACATCCTTCATACGGTAAATTAAATATAACACAAGAACATTTAGAGTCAATGGTAACAAACTTTAATACCAAAGTAACGGGAGTTGATCTTTCTGTAAACGAGGACCATAAGAAGAACGAGGCATTCGGATGGTTTAAGGATATCTTTTTATCTTTTGATAAACAGACATTACACGGACAAGTTCAATGGAATACAAAAGGTGTTCAAGCTTTAAGCGAAAAAGAATATCGTTATTTCAGCCCAGAATTTAGGTTTAATTATGTTCATCCACACTCGGGTGAGGAACATGGCCCAACACTTGTCGGGGGAGCGTTAACTAACTATCCTTTCCTTAAGATGTCGGCCATTACTGAACTAAACAACAAAACAGAATCAACAAAGGATGAAACTATGTCAGAAAAGACAATTGAATTATCTGTTCATACTGAAAAAGTTGTTGAATTAAGTGAAAGAAATTCTGCTTTAGAATTAGACCTTAATGCAAAAACTGAAACAGTTACTAAGCTAACAGATGAAGTAAAAGAACTAAAAGCGACTATCGAACTTAACACTAAGAAAGTTGCACACCAAGCATTATTCGATACTAACAAAATTAACGCTGCTCAGTTAGTAGCTTTAAATGAAGGTAAAGGAACTATGGAAGTTATGGCTTTAGGAGAGGATTTAAATCTTTCTGCTAAAGGAACTGACAAAAAAGTTACGGATACTATCGAACTAAGTGACGGTGACAAAGACCTTGCGAGAAGACTTGAACTAACAGATGAAGAGTACATCGCAGCTAACAAATAAGGGAGTTTTAAATGACAGCTTTATCAGCAGATTTTAACAGAGAAGAAAAAGAAGGAAAACTACTTGCTATGCCAGTTGAAGCGGCGGCAGTAGTTTATAAAAATGCATTACTTATGATCAACCCTGACGGTTATGTTCAACCTGCAGCAGCTTTACTTAACGCAACTTATGCAGGTATGGCTTATGAAGCAGCAGACAACAGCGCTGGAGCAAACGGTGACGTAGTTGTAAGAATCGAGAGATTAAACGCTATTGTTATTGAAGGTTCTGGATTTGTTGCTGGTGACCTTGGTAAATCAGCATATGCATCAGATGACAACACTGTTTCTACAACTCAAGCGACTAACGAAGTTCTTGTTGGTATCGTAGTTGAAGTAATCAGTGCAACGAAAGTTCTTGTTAAACAAGATACTTCAGTAGCTTAATTAATAGGAGATTATTATGAGTACAGTAGTAGGACAAAAGACTTTAGAGAGAGGCTTAAGAGCTTCTTTTATGAAAGCATTCAATAACGGTGAGGATCCTAAAGAAGTAGCTCCATTTATTATGGAAACAACTTCTGACGGAAGAGACGAAGAATATGGATGGTTAGGACAAACTCCATCAATGACTGAATGGATTGACGAGAGAAAATTAAAAGCACTTAGTGATTTTGATTACTCTTTAAAGAACAAAGATTATGAAGCAACTTTATCAGTTGACAGAAATTCTCTTAAAGATGATAGACTTGGTGCGGTTCAAGTAAGAATCAATGACCTTGCTGTTAAAGCGAGACAACACCCAAGAACACTATTCTTTGAGGCGCTAATTGCTGGTACTTCTGCTCTTTGTTATGATGGTCAACCATTCTTTTCTGCGTCTCACAAAGATTCAGATGCATCTGGAGTACAGACTAACCTTAAGGCTGGTTCAGGTGTTACACTTGCCAACCTTAAAGCTGATATTGAAGCAGCTGAATCTCAAATGAGATGCCTTCTTGATGATGCAGGTGAACCATTTGATGAATCAGAAATCAAAATCGGTATCGTTTGTCATCCTGATTTAATTCAAAAGTTCAGAGAGCTAAATACTCTTGTTCAAATTAGCTCTTCAAGTAACGCTATGAAAGGAAGAATTTCTGTAATGGCTGACTCTTGTAGACTTAAAGCAGCTCCAAACACTTGGTACTTTGCTAACGTTAACGAAGGTGTTAAGCCTTTCATTAGACAAGTAAGACAAAAGCCAGAGTTTAGCTCTTTAGAGGGTGAATCTGACAACGGCTTCCATAGAAAACAATACCATTATGGTGTTGATTCTAGAGAAGTTTTTGGTTATGGTTTATGGCAAAAAATGATTAAAGTTACAAACGCATAATTTTAATAGGGGGCTTCACGGCCCCCGCTCTTATAAGGAAACATTATGAAAAGATTATTAAAGATTGGAAGACGTCATGGAAGTGGCAAATTTAGATTAGGAAGTCACGTTATTACTATGACTCCGACTGTATATGACCTAAATAAAGAAGAAGAAAAAGAACTTCTTACTGAAGGCCCTGCACATTGGATTGTTGAAGTAAAAGAAGAAGTTAAGAAAAAAGAAGTTAAAAAAGCACCTAAAAAAGAAGATAAATAAATATGAGTGGTTGGAGTTTAATAAATGAAATTAACGCTTGGCTAGTTGAGGGGTTTGGTAAATCGGCCAAGCAACAACTACTAGTGGTTGATGAAAACCAAAGAAGTAATGTGAGCGCAATGGCCACAATGAAATTTTGGGAAATGAAAGGCCTAACAATAACAGATATAGAAAACACTTTTAATTTTGATTTTGTTGTAACTGATGCATGTATTCCAGTTATCACCAATGGTCAATTTGTAGTATTACAAAGGTAACTAATATGACTATTAATCATAAGGATATAACTTTAGAGGCGCAGATACATGTTCCTAAAGGCATGAGTGAAGCAGCTATAAATACCATACCAAGTAAAAATAGTAGTGGAAATTTAGAATGGATTGATAAAGATACAGTAAGTGGTCCTCAAGGGGTACCCGGCCCTCCCGGTACGATAGCAAAGCTAGAAGTGGTTGACGCTGCACTACCTACTGAATTAAATGCATTATCTGATGATGATTTTGGTGAAACAATTATAGTTAGTCAGGTTGTTGTTGGCGGTTTAGATATTCAAACGCTTTATGTGTGGGATGTAAATGTTACCACTATACCAGAGACTATGCCATACCTAGTATCATCTTCAAAAATTAATGGTTTTTGGGTGGCAGGTTCCGGTGCATATGCTTTTTCTGGACCTATTAGTACGTTCACTCAAGAAAGATTTATAAATGCAACAGAACAAGAGACCGTTGCATATTCTGCATCAACAGGTATTTTAAAACCAAGTACAATTTCTATAAATGCAGATACAACTAAAATAGATATTTCAGATTTAACAGGACATATTGTTGATGCATATACCGATCCTGAAAATATAACAGTAGCGGAAGTACACTACGCAGGTGAAACAGCACTATCTTTAGATTATCTTTTAACAGATACACAATCATTTTTTGCAATTCAAAAAGGTGCATTAAATCCATTAACAGGAAAGTATGATGGTGTTGTTGTTCAAAGCAATGTTGAATTTACCACGGAAGAATTAAAAGATAGAATACAAGTAGGCTTTGCAATACATACTGCCAAAACAGTTGTTGAAAGTGTAGGTGATACATTTAGATCAATAGTCAATCCTGCAAATTCTATTGCTGCTTTAGCTAAAGCAATTGGGACACTCAACAAAGGGAATGTTTACTCTCTAAATGGTGCCAATCAACAATTAAATAAAAGTTCTGGAAGTGTTTTCTCATATGGTGCTAACTTAAAAAATAATCCTAAAGATGAACACAATGTACCAACAGCGTCAGTTACAAGTATATTGTTTTTTACAAATTATCAGGACGGTATTGGTGGTTTTACAATAGGTGCATCAACAAACATGGATACATCATTCTGGGATGACGGGTCAGGTACATTACAAGCTATCCCAAATAACCGTTATGCTGCTTTTAGACCGTTTTTGACAGTAACGAATCAAACAATTATGGCATACCCACAAGCGCATTATGCAAGTGCAGCAGATGCAATTGCAGCTTTGGAAAGTGAATCATTTGAAGTAAACCCTGCGCTAAATGAAGTACCCCAAAGAGGTGGTATCATTTTCAAAAAAGGTATTACTGATTTTCAGGCCGCTGAATTAGCAGGTGATTTTCAAGTAATAAATGGTTCTAAATTTGATACAAGTCTTTCAGGTGGTGGGGCAAGTTCAAGTACAACCACGCAACAACAAGCTTATTTAAATAGTTCCCCAAATCCAGAAATTTTAACAGATGCAACAAACGGTGCAATGACTTATCGTAGAGGTTCTGCTTTAGAAACTGACGATGTACTTGAAGTGCAAAACAATGCGGGTACACAAACTTTTGCTGTAAATGGTGAAGGTTCAGTTGGTATTGGTGGAGCAGCGTCTACAGCAGTGTTAACTGTTCACGATAACGGTACTGCATTAAATCCAATTGTATTGATACAAGCTGATGATGCAAATCCTTGGGCACTAAATATTGGTAACACAATCTATTCAGCAAGTGATACACAAGGACTAAAATTTTCAGTTGGTAATGATGGTGATTCCCTAATATATGCAGCGGATAATGCAATTACAGCGGGTAAATTAGAATTGGGTGTTGATAATACATCTAAGATAATTATTGATACTACTGCAGCAAGATTTTCTACACAAGCTTATACATTGGAAACTGCTTTGGTTGCCGGTGCAAATATTGCAACAGATTGTGTTAATGGGAATACTTTTTCTGTAACTTTAAATACTGTTACGGCCGAACTAGATAACCCCTCTGGACTCAAAGCAGGAAGTACCTACCTTTGGAAAATCACCCAAGATGGTGCTGGTGGTAGGTTGCTAACTTTTGGAACTGCATTTAAATTTCCAGGTGGGGCCGCACCAACATTATCAACAACCGCAGGGGCCGTTGATATTCTCACGGGATATTCAGATGGTAGTAACTTGTATGTAAACATGGCATTAGATTTTAAATAAAACTAGGAATTAAATATGATAACTTTTCCGTTTACATTATTTAGTGGTGGTTTTGAGAATGTTTACTCTACAGAATACAATGGAGTGGACGAGTGGACAAATTTTGCACCTAATTCAATTGTAAATGACTTATCCGTTTTTGCATGGGTTAATATTCCAAACAACACAGCAACTAGAACTATAGCAGCTAATTACCATAGTGGTATTGGTCAACGTGCATGGTCTTTAAGTATTGACGCATCTGGAAGTTTAAGATTGAGAATGTCGAGTAACGGAACATCAGATGCAAAAGAAATCCACACTACTTCATTCAATGTAGAAAATAATGGATGGCACTTTGTAGGGTTTACTTATAACACTGCTAACCAAGCGCAAATTTATGTCGATGGTGTTAAAGAGACTACATACTCGGGTACTGATGGTGCTATGACTGATATTCATAATTCGACTACTGACTTTTCTATCGCTGCTTTAAGAAATGGTAGTGAGAAATATTTGGGCGATATTGATGAAGTGACAGTTTGGAAGAATACAGTTCTAAGTGATGCAAACATAGTCACCCTTTATAATTCAGGCGTACCGATTGACCCAGCAACCTTATCGACAAGTGCAACACTTTCAAACTGGTATCGTATGGGAGACGGAGATAATGCTACAACTATTTTTGATAATGTAGGAAGCATAAATGGAACTCATATTAACACTCCTATATACACGACGGACGTTCCTTTATGAAATGGATAATAATAGATCAAGATTCAATTACTACTCCTATTCGTGGTGGTAATATCGAATCAAATTTAAGCAATGGTCAAGCAGTATTAAGAGTCAATGAGGAAAATGAATCATACTTAGTATCTTATAAGAAATATAGCGCCCAAGAAATAATGGAGCTAAATCTTGAATCAGTGATCAAGTTTGAAAGCTTTTCGCCTAGAGCATACAAGAATCAACCATTCAAAGATAAGTTCTACGAGGACGGTTCTAAGCTATATGAACGGATACACGGTACCATGGACATGATTGCCGGAGACACTACATCGACAATTAGAATACAAGTACCCTATTTAAGATGTTTCTTCACTGAAGCTGAAATAATAAATTCATTCCCTTGCTCGACAGTAGACTTTTCATTCCAAGTTAAAGTTGGTGAGGACACATATGTAGATGTATTTCAACATGGTTTTTCAGTTAACATGGGTGAGGGGACGTACAAAAGAAAGTCTGACTATGAAGCGGAATTAACTGATACACTTTATATCGCAGCGACAATAACTAATAAAGATCCAAACCCTAGGTGTTATGGATTAAATATAATTTTACACGAGGCCGTATAATGAGTTTAACAGTAATATTTATTATCGTGATGGTTGTACTGATAACAGTATTTGACGTTTGGATAATTGCCAAAAAAGGTAAAACACAATCAATATCTGCAGTGATTATTAGATCAAGTAAACAATATCCTTTAATCACTTTATTGGTTGGTATTTTATTAGGCCATTTATACTGGTCTATGAAAACAATAGACATATATGGGAAGTGCCAGTAATGGAATTTAATGTTGATAATATTATTTATGTAGGGGTTATTTCAATCTTATTTGTTTCAGGAATTATGGGATTAGTATTTCTTAACTACATTAAAAAGGTGTTGGCAAATTTGGAAGATGTAAATCAAATAAAACCATTGGTTGATAAAGTTGCTCTATTAGTTGAAAAAGTTGAAAAGGTTTTTATAACTTTGGAAATTACTAAAGAGACACATACACTAGAAATAAGTATGATTAAAGAACAGATAAAAGATATATATGACAGACTAAACAAGGCAGGTATGTAATGAGTTATGCAACGGTTGACGAAGTTAAGTCAATGTTTAGAGATTTTACAGATAGTTCTGATCCTGCGGTTACAGACGCTGAAATCACTCTTTTCTTAGATAATAGTACAGGTATAATCGATGCCAAAATAGGCACTTTATATACTTTACCCGCAACACTAATTGACAACCCTGTTTCATTCAGCATCCTTAAGCAGGTACAAATGTTTATGGTTGCAAGTGTTATTGATGAAATATTAAATTCATATGGTGAAGCTGATAAAAAGCCCGCATGGGGAATGAAAGCTGAGCAGCTTATGGATTCTCTTGTTCCTGGGATTGATCCTAAAACCTGTAAGCAGTGTGAACCAACTATGAAATTGCCTGATTTGGTATATGTTGGAACTTCAAGCCAGAGAGGAAAAATGACAATTAGTAAAACTTCTGGTACAATATTTGTAAAGGGTGCGGACAACTGGTAAACTATGGCTAACGTATTTGATTGGGAAATTGAAAATAAGGAAGCTTTTGACAGAGGGCTTGAGAGACTAGGGAGAACCACTAGTGATTTTCGTATACCCCTGACTCTAATTGGGAATGATTTCTATAAGTCTCAAAAACAATTGTTTCAATTAAAAGGGCCGGGCCTTTACAAGGATTTAGCCGATTCTACTAAGAAACAAAAAGCTCCAAATGTTTATCCGATACTTGTTGGTAAAACAGGAGACTTAGCAGCATCAACATTAAGTAAATCACATAAGTTCTCTTTATATTTCCTAGGAAAACAAGAGCTCTTAATAGGTACAACTGTACCCTACGGAAAGTTTCATCAGAGTGACAAGCAGAGAACAAAGATACCTCAAAGAAAGTTTATCTTTATTACAGGCGGTGCGGGTGATAAGTCCGCTGATTCTGGTATCAATGGAAGAAAAGAACGTTGGCTGAATATAATGAATGACCACGTTCTACAGGTTACATCGGGAGCAGTACTATGAGTTTATATGACGAAGAAATGGTGATTAATGATTTAGAAGTTTTATTTAAAGCTAAACTAAACACTGAGATAGATTTAATAAATACAGAAAAGAGTAGCGTTCCTGGTGACCTACTTTACATTGAAAATATAGCTGATGACAAATATATCTTTGAAACGCTAGACGATAGCATCAAAAACTTCAAAGGTTTTTTCATTATGTATGGACTTCAAGAAACTCCTATTAGAGATGCCCAACTGAATAATTATATCGAGGATACGACTATAACTTTTCAGGTAGCAACTTTCGATAGGGGAAATAAAGCCAGAGCAAACGATATGTATAAATTATTACGATATAGAAAAGCGCTAAAGAGGGTTATCATGAAAAACAGTGATGTATTTCACGGTTATGCTAAGCCTCTTATTGGAAGCCTCAATCCAAGTGCATTTCCATATGACAGTCGTAATGTAATTCTCACAATTGGCATAGATATCAAAGCCTCGATGACAGCTAATTAAAGGAAACAGTATGAAGAAAGAATTTAAGGAAGAATCGAAAAAAGAAAAGAAATTAGTAGCTCTTAAAGATTTTAAATTTTCTGATGGTAGGAATATTTATGATCTTAAAAAGGGTGAAGCAATTGACGTTCCAAAAAGGTTCATTCCAAACTTAAAAACAGAAAACGTTATTAAATAGGAAGGTATTAAATGAGTTTTGGTTACAATAGAATAAATTATGGTATCCATTCGATCTGTCCTTTTAGAATCACTGATGGTTTACCATATGGTATTTTAAAAGTTCTAGGTGGTGGAACATTGACAATGGCGTCAGAATTTGAAGAGCTTTTTGGTGGTTCAAACAAATTTGCATGGGCAGTTGAAGCAAAAACTATTTCTACGGAATGGGTTGCATCAGTTAAGTCTATGCCAGATTTTATGTTTGAATTATTTCTTGGCGCAAGTGTTGCAACTACTGCTGCATCTGCTCTTGGTACAGTTGAAGCTCTTGTTAATGTTAACGGTGTATCTGTTCTTGATGCTACAACTGGTATTGCATCAGTTGCTTTAAAAACATCAAGTGAAGCAGATTTAAAAGACGGTCAATATGTTGTATTAGCAGTTTCTCCTACAACAGTTGATATCTACGCTTTAACTGATATTGAATTTAAGAAACTTGGTGCTGCAAATGAACTTGCATACCAAGATGATTCACTAAAAATTAACGCAACTCCACTTACAATTACTATGAGTGCAGCTACTGAGATTCTTGGTCTTGGTGTTGAGCTTACAGGTGGTTCAGGAACTATCGGTATGACTGTTGGTGAAACAGCTAAATTTAGCGTTTCATCTGCTCATGATGGTTTATCTGAAATTTCAATTGGTTCAAGTTCAACTATATTCCCAGAACACAGACAACTTTGCCTTGGTCAAACTCGTGCAGACGGTTCTACATTTGAGTTAGAATGTAAGCGTGTTGTTGGTAGTGGTATGCCAATTCCTTTCGAGGAACAAACATTTGCTATACCTGAATTAAGTATGAAATTGATTCAAGATTCTGCATCTGATACAGTTGCAATCGTAAGAGCTAAAAGAGGTCTTGGAAGCTAGAAAGTTTCAAGGATGAAACACTTGCTTTCAAGTAGTGTTTCCCACTGGCCCGGTACTCCATTTACCGGGCCTTCTTTTATTAAGCTGCTTTTTTATTAAGTAACATCATTGGTTTAATTTCTAAAATGTCCGAATCTTTATGTTCATACACAAAAATTATCGCATCCCTTTCATTTGAAAATGTTTTAACATGCATCCAATTATCATTAACAACATAATAGACACTATAAAACGGTTCCAAAGGTATATCTTTACATTCTGAAACTAAAACATCTGCAATACTTTTAACTGACTTTTTCATTTAATCCCCCTTATTTGTTTTTATTATAACTGTTTTCTTTAAGCTGCTTAAGTGCCACATTTAAAATATCAATCATAGCTTGTGGCGGTTGTACCTTTGAATTTTTAGCATATGCCAAATATGCTGTATGTTCTTCGCTTAGTTGTTTTTCATACCCTTTAAGGTTTTTAATTAGTTCTTCAATTTCTTTTTGGTTCTTCATTTTAATCTCCCTTTAGTTTTAGAATTATTCATATAGAACGCCAAGTTAGTCTGGGTATTTTTTCTTATAAGCTTTTTACCCACTATACCTATTTCAGTATGATAATCATCATTCGAATCGGCCTCAAGCATACATAACCCTGCATGAATTATTTCTAAATCGTCTTGAGTTAAGTATATTGTTATACCTTTTAATTTTTTAGACATCCTCCCACCCTTCCTTTTCAAAGTCCTCTCTTCCGGGGACAAAGTTTAAAGCTGCATATAACAGGTATTCCGACACGTTTCCGTCACAATAGATATTAGCCTTTTGCTGAATCTTATTATGCTCGGGTATCGTACACCTAGTAGCAACCGTTGAATTCTTTTCTTGTTTAGCTTTTTTAAGTCTCATTTTTTTTTCTCCCTTTTATAGTATTAAAAACCACATTAAAAATATTTCAATCATTCTATTTATCTTAGCGAGTAACTTCTTCATTAGGATTTTCCTTTAGAACGTTTAGCGTTTGTATAATACCTTTATAAGTCGGTGTGTGAACGTTACAAATATCTAACGCTCCATCACCAGCCGAATATACCGCTCTTGAAATCATTCTATGTTCTATCGTTAAAACTACCTCATAACCACTTATCTCAAACTTTATACATTGGTATCTTTTCGTATCTAACACTTGCTTATCTATATTATTATCATTAAGCCATTTATTAAAAGTTTTCATTATAAGTCTCCTTCAAAGTCATCTATGGCATCAGCTATATAATTTACTAGTTCTATAAGACTTATAGTTTCCTGCTCTTCTTCTTCCATAAGATCTAATATATGATCCATTACATATTCAATACAAGCTGCCGTTTTCATACTAGTACAACCTTTTTCACCAGGAGTAAGATCACTAAAGTACCCTTCAACTGATTTAATATTAAATTCAAATTTATTCATGTTGTGTCCCTTTGTTTAAGTTGTTTTGTTAATACTATGATGCACCGTGTTGAGCAATTTGTACAGCCTTTTGTGGGACTATATCGTGATTTGAAGCAATTACAAGCATTTACAGTATAACAAAGTGTTTAGCACAAAGTTGAGCTAAATACTTATTTGCCTATCACGATAATAAGTTTACTATTAATATATATGGCTTACTCAGTTGAGGACTTAAATCCTAAAAATCCAGTACTTAAAATAGATGATAAGGAAATAGTAATTTCTTTAATCACTTTAAATATACAAGTTGAACTTGCTGAAACTTATGGGTCCTTGGAAATTGCTTTCAAGTTACTTCAGAAACAGCCTGTTGAAATCATTAAATTGATATGGGTCCTTATTAAAGACAAGAGTATATTCGATTATAACTTTGAAGTATATCAGGAGTTTATATTTAAAACAGCTGAAGGAACAAACACTTGGGCCAAAGATATGAAAAGATGTCTTGATTCGTCTATATATAAGTCTATGCCAATGATCAAGAATCTCAAACGGCAGCGCCAGATCAGAGATATGAAGTCCCCAGAAAATGATACAAACGAAATTTGTTATGCGTCATACTTTGATATCGTCGCTTCGCGATATGGAGCTTATACTTTGGAACAATTCTACGAGTTAACTCTGCGCCAAGTTCATATATTCCTAAAGACTATTGATTCTAAGAAATATGATGAGCTCGAAATACAGGCTGCATTACTTGGGAAGAAACTTCAGCCTAAGATGGAATTTAACGATATCAGCGAAGAGCAAGAAGAACAGCAAGAAGAGCAAGCTATGAAAGCTCTAAAAGAACTTCAAGCAGAATACTTAAAAAATAAAGGCGAATAAATGGCAGATAATTCCTTATTTATAAAGATTAACGGTTCAGCGAAAGATTTCATTTCTGAACTAGATAAAGTTAAAAAGAAAACCAAAGACCTTGAGAATGTTCTCGGTGCAGTTGCAAAAAGCAGTGCAATCGCTTTTGCAGGTTTTGCAACAGCAATTGCGTTAACTACAAATGAATTTATTAAATACGAGAAGGCTTTAGTTGGTGTTGGTAAAACAACAGATATTGAGGGTAAGAAGTTAGATGCTTTCGGGAAACAGTTCCAAAAGCTATCTGCTGAAATCCCGATAACAACAAATGAACTTCTTGGTATAGCACAAGCGGCTGGGCAATTAGGAGTTAAGGGCGAAAAAGACCTTTTAAAGTTTACGGAAACGATTGCTAAGTTAGGTGTTGCTACGGACTTAACAGGTGAGCAAGCTGCGACAAGCTTAACTAGAATATTAAATGTTACCGGAGAGTCGATAAGTTCTATCGATACCTTTGGTTCTGTTATCGTTGAACTTGGTAACAACTTTGCCGCGACAGAATCTGAAATCGTTAGGATGGCAACAGAAGTCTCGAGAGCAACAGCTGTTTTCGGAGTATCTGCTGCTGAATCAGCTGCGCTAGGTACAGCTTTAAAATCAGTTGGTGTACAAGCTCAACTCGGTGGTTCCGCTGTTGGTAAAGCTTTTAGAACAATAGATAAGAGTATAAGAGAAGGTGGCGCAAGTCTTACCGCCTTAGAAAAGATTACTGGACAAACAGGTGAGCAGCTTAAGAAAACTTTTGCTGAGGATTCTGTTGGAACATTCCAAACGTTCATCGAAGGCTTAGGAAGAATCGCCAATGAAGGCGGATCAACCGCGGCCGCTTTAGAATCGTTAGGTTTAAAAGGTGATGAGATAAATAAAGTACTTCCAGTACTTGCCAAAAACAGTGAACTTGTTGGAGCAGCACTTGCTGCGGCGTCCAAAGAAACAAAGAATGCAACAGCCTTAAATAAAGAGGCTGAAAAAGCATTTAATACTTTAGGTGCTGAAAAAGAGAAACTAATTAACGTCGCTACAACCTTGGCAACAACCATAGGTGAAGAGCTCGCGCCAACAATAAAAGAAATTGTAATTGGATTAAAAGATTTTATCCAAGGCATAAATGACGGTGATGGAGCTCTTGTTAGAAACGTCGCGACCTTCCTAAAGTGGGGCGCAATCATATCAGGCGTCATCGCATCGGTTGCCACATTTGCTTTAGGTGTAATAAAAATATCTGCATTGATAGGTGCTTTTTCTGCAGCGGTATTACCTGCAACATTTGCATTAAGCGCATTTTGGGTTGCTTTAACAGGGCCAATCGGTTTGGCAGTTGTCGGTATCGCCGCAGTTACAGCGGGGATTGTTGCACTTGTTAATGCCTCAAATAGTGGGGAAGAACCAAAGACATTGGTGCAGATTACAAATTCTTTAAAAGATCTAAATGAAGAACGTGAACGGCTTGAAAAGAATAATAATTTTAGTTTCAGAAATCAAAAAGCTTTAGACGCTATTAAAAAAGAGATTAAAGAACTTGAAGAATTAAGGCAATCAAGAATAAAAGCAACTGATGATTTTGGTACAGGTTCATTACTTATCAGGCCAGAGGCTGATCAAGATTTTGATTTAAGTGCCAACGCTTTTGGTATAGAATCTCCTGAGCTACCTTTTAGGCCAGCAGGTCAGGTAGGCGATGAGGATGTAAAACAAACTCAAGAAAATGAAAAGAAGAAAACAGAAATAGTTAGCGCGTCAACACAAAAAAGAATTGATGCATTAAAACAGGCCAACCAAGATTTACTTTCAATTCAAAAGGCACGTGGTGCAGAAGTAACAGATGAAGAAAAGAATGTTGCTCAACAACGTACAGAAATAGATAATAAGTTTCGTGAAGCAAGAAAAATAGAGAATGCTCAGGAGCGCGAAGCTGCTATCGCAAATATTCAATTAAGTAATGCTGAGCAGATCGCTGAGATTGAAAAGTTTGAATCAAATAGAGAACAAAGAACAGCTGCTCGTTTGGAACGTCAAACAGTTCTTGAAGCCCAATTTAAAGAGCTCTCTAAAGAAGAGCAAGCGTTATTTGATGAAGAGGACAGAGAACGACTTGAAGAAAAGATAATAACTCAAGAGGAAGCTGAAGTCGCAGCCGCTGAAGTTAAGTTAGAACGCCAACGGATGGAGCGAGAACAATTCTTAGCGGATGAGATTGCCTTTGGTACAGCACTCGCTCAGTCTAAACAGTTTTTTCAATCCCAAGAAGTCCAAGGTGCCAAAAGCGCAAGTGGACAATTGATTGCGCTAAGTAGATCTAAGAACTCAACATTAAGTTCCATAGGAAAAGCGGCCGCACATGTCAACGCGGCCATCGCGACAGGAGAAGGAGCAATTAAGGCGTACACGTCTTTAGCCGGTATCCCAGTTGTTGGACCTGCACTTGGAGCGGCAGCTGCTGGAGCATTAATCGCTTTTGGAGTAGAACAGCAAGCAAATATCGCTGCAGCAAATTCTGGTGGTGTTATACCTGGTTTAGGACCTGATCAAGATTCTCAATTATCTTTTCTAACTCCTGGAGAGTTAGTTGTGCCAAGACAAAACTTTGATGAAGTTGTCGGAGCAGTTGCAGAGTCAAGAGGTGGGGAAGCGGGAGACGCCGATACAGCAAGTGGAGGCGGGGGAGCTCAAGAAACTTTAATAATAGAGCTTCAGCCTAAAGGTGACCTAGTAGAATTTATAGAGCAACAAATAGTTGAACGTCGAGTAAACGGAACGGGGATAATTTAATGCCAAGTACAGGACAGATTACATTTTATAGAAAAAACCATATAGATTTAGACAGGCCTAACCCAATTCTAAGTGTAACTGATTCAGTTGCTATTGAAGACGGTTCAGCCTCTTTACAATTCTTAAGAAACAGAAACAATAATTCAGGTTGGATTACTTCTGGTTCAGATGATACAGCAAATACAGAACTACTAATAGACCTTAAAGATTTTCAAGACGTTGATCAAGTTATGCTTGTGAAACATAACTTTAAAGATTACTTAGTTGAGTACTGGGATGGCGCGGCTTTTCAATTATATGTTGATACAGTCGGGGATATTAAAGATACAACAATTCTAGATAACCCTGTTAACACAAGCAAGCTTAGGATCACAATCTACACAACACAAGTAACTGATGCGGATAAAACTTTGAGACAACTAATTGTTGCTGAAAAGTTTGGTTCTGGAGCATTTGAGGGTTGGCCTATTATCAAGAATCCAAAAACATCTTTAAACAAAAGAAAAAACAAAATGCTTAGTGGTAAAACCAATATCGTTGAAAAACGAGGATTTTTTAGCTGCGAGCTGAATGTTAAATTCCTTGGTATTGATGGCGATCTAGAAATGATTGAGGATATATACTTCCAGAGAGAAGGAGTTTTAATGCTCTTATCTGGAGGTGATGAGGATCAATTCAGAAACAAAAGAATTGGTTATAGAAATGAGGATATCATATTAGTTCGTCCAGTTGACGAATTAAACCTGCCCTACGCCCAGGGTGTTTACGCAAACGGGATCAAATTAAAGATGAAACTTGAAGAGGTGGTGTTTTAATGTCAACCTTTACTGTATCCATATCATTCCCTTTCGCAGATGGTACTTACTCAGACTTTGAGGATATTACAAGTGATGTGGTCGAGTCAAGCCTTGGAACTTTGAAACAAACACTCGAAGCAAATGACCTTGATATCGGTAAAATTACTTTTGGTGGTATTAAACTTGTTCTTAGAAATGAGACGGCTAAGTATTCCGAAGCGGTCAACGCCTCTTCGATATTCCCGCTTAAACGGGATGAGTCGATAATACAAATTGAATGGGATAGAAATGAGGACGGCATGCATTGCGGAAACTCATTTTGTGGTCACACATTTTTATCAGATAATAGGGTAGTTTTTAAAGGATTACTTGAGGATAATGTTTCAAGCTTTGAAGTTGATTCACAACTTCAGAAGTTTAGCATTCTTAGTATGGACTCAATCGTCAATAAAGTAGATACTCCATTTTCTAGCCTGCTCTTGGCAGATACAGCCGAGGAACTACTTTTTAAGATATTAGACCAAGTTAAGATTACACAGTTTTTTACAGTTGATGCTTTGAATATATCTGTGCCAAACAACATTGCGATGGACGACATATCAAGCCTTGAAAATACGGATTGCCTTGAAGCTATACAGGAGATTCTGTTGATTGGTAATGCGATAATGTTTGTTAAAGATGATGTGATCTATATAAGATCACGAGAAGAGGATCCTACAAGTACACACATTTTCTACGGCCCATCAAGTGATTTAGGAATTGAAAGTATTCACAACATTTCTAGCTATAGCGCAGGGCTAAACAGGTGTTTTAACTTCTGGACTTGGAAAGGAACTAGTGTTGTTCAGAAATTCCAAGATTCAATTGATAAAAATGGTTTAAGAAAAAAGCAATTAGACAGTGAGCTAGTTACTGACACCGGAAAAATAACTGCGATACTTTTAAGTTACTTAACTGAATTCGGATTTCCGAAAACAGAAATGAATTTAACTGTTCCAATGACCACACCAACTAGTGATTTAACTTTTTTAAATAAAATCAATATAGATTATCCAAGTGATGTTCTACCTGTAAAAGATGAGGTTACCTCTAGGTATGGGCAAGCGGTATATGGCGAAAGTCGGTATGCAAGAACTATAAATTCTTTATTTATTTCTATTGACCAGGAATGGAAAATATTAAACATAACAACAAACACAAAAAGTCATATACTGACTTATAAAATTAGAGAGGTTTAAATTGGGTGATAACGTTTTAAGCTCTGCGGTTAGTGGTGAGACAATACCTGCTGCAGATCATAATAGTTTAGTAACTGCTTTAGTGGAAGAACACGTTCCAAGGGATGCAAATAAAACACCGGGGGATTTAGCAGGTTCACTTGGTACATCAATTTATAGGTGGTTTAGGGCCTTTGTTAGTGAACTAAGAATTGGTGCGGCCGTTAATAACAATTATATTAATGAACGTGCAGCACAAGAAGTTGCAATCAATGTTAATGATACAGAGGTTGCAGCTTTTACTGAAACATCTTTTGATTGTGCAGATGATTATATTCCTAAGTTAAAAGTTGCTGGTTTTATTTTTAATGATTATAAAAAGATTGCATTTAACACTGCAGGTGCCACAAATATAACAGTTCATACAGTTACGGCCAATTGTTGGATTTGGGCCGATTGCCAAAGTACAACAGTTTCACC
>Ga0255048_10001249_pt1 | contig 18133 bp, 17 predicted proteins | sample JV7_2_2_MG_FD_183619 | JGI IMG/M metagenome (GOLD analysis project Ga0255048, IMG submission 183619) | Seawater microbial communities from Jervis Inlet, British Columbia, Canada - JV7_2_2 | ecosystem: Environmental > Aquatic > Marine > Inlet | place: Canada: British Columbia | collected 2016-10-06
TGGTTCAATAGAACCTAAAAAAGCTCTACACATAATGGGGCAAATTGCACAGAGTAGTGTACAACAAAAAATTACAGAAATGAGCGACCCTACTAACGCAGCGATGACGTTAGCAATGAAGTACCCAAAAACAAGCCCTCTTATTAATACTGGGCACTTAAGGCAAAGCATTAGATACAAGGTTGGTGATTCAAGTGACTTTAATTGACATGAGTGATGTTGTTAGTGATTTCAACACACAACCATACAAGGTACATAGAAGCACAGCCGGTAGTTATACTGAAGGTGAATTTGTAAGCGGTTCTGTCAATGTGTTAGATCGTATGGGCAACGTTCAAATTGCCACAGGTAAAGATTTAAACGTAGTTCCTGAAAATAGTAGATCGACTGAAAACATAACTGTAATATCCAATGGTTTTCTTGATGATTTCTACAGTGACAGCGAAGAGAATGAAACTATAGCTGATGTGGTAGAATGGAACAGCAAAAAATATAAAGTAGTCCATGTAGATAATTGGTCTACTAACGGTTTCTGGCAGTGCGTTGCTGCTTACGATCCAAAATTATAGAGGCAAAAAATTATGGCAGCTAAAACAGATTTTCGTTTAGTTAAAAAGATTTTGATAAAAGACAACACTGACGACTTTCCGGGAGTGTTAGGAGAAAGCCAACTTTTAACTACAAAAGTTTACCATCGCATAGTCGTTAGAGATACACTTTCTAATGGTGGCACTGTTAAAGTGCGTGCTATCTTTGATGGTGATAAAGACTTAAAACCTTTTTTAACTGAGATTGTGCCTGATGGTGTGACAAAGTTAGGTCTAACACTTTTAACATTGCCCGGTACTGCAAAATTTGAGTTTGAATCTAACACTGATGGTATGGAAATCGATTTAGTAAGCGCTTAACTGAGAAACTGAAAATGTTAATAGATACTAACCCCGTTGTAGCAAGCGAATTTAGTGCTAAGTGGTGGATAAAAAATATAGTAACTAACATACATGCTGATGGTCGCGTAATTTCACCTGAAAATTCATTGGCGCATTATGCATTTTCTAACTATGTCACTAAGCAGGCAGTCAGAGAGCAAACACGCCAACAAGTTTCTATCACCACTAAGCATGATGCTGATATTAATGTACCTCAACTTGATGGAAGTGTTAGCACTGTTACTCAAGGTGGCTTGCCATTAATTGAAGGTGAGTCTGTCTTGATAGAAGCGATTGAGGCTACTAATCCTATCCTCTACCCTACCGACTTCACTAATGCTGCATGGACTAAGCGAGGAGCATCTTCGGCGGTTGTAAGTTCCATGGCAGCACCTAAAGCTGGACAGTTTATGGACTTGGTCACATTCGGAGCGAGCGGCGTTGATGATGTGTATCAGTCCGTAGTTGGAGTGTATTCCGTATCCACTAAGTTAAGTCCTTGCTTCTACATTAACAAAGGGAATGCTACAGGAATCATAGATATACGCCAACCTAACGGTGGGGCTTTATATGGTAAGTGGGGACTAGACTTAGATCAGCTCGGTTCAGAGACCGTCTGCATTAATGAGTTTCATTCAGCCATAACAATAGCAGTCCCTTTTCTGTCGAATCCTTCAGGTAATGGAGGCTTGCAGTTTGCAGCAAGGACGGGGACTAAATCAGTTTACCTATGGGGAGCTAACGTTAAAGAAGAAGACTACCCTTCAAGTGTAATACTCAATACTTCCACACCTGAAACTAGAGATCCTGTTATAGCTGAGATAGATACTAAGTCAGAATTGGGTGTTCTGTTAGAGACTCCTGAAAATAGTACAGTGTATTGCTTGAGTGGTGACATCACCACAGGTGATGGAGAGCTAACTTATTTAAACGGGGTTAGGGAGTCGCCTTTCTCCTTATTATTTACTGGTAGCGTGGCTGTTAAGTACTTAAACGCAGCGACAGCTAACCAAGTGGGTGCAGTGATTACCTGCGCATCTGGTGACATTGTTAGAATTACAGCGGTTTCGCCTGCTAACCAGTGGAATCTCGAACTACTATCAGGAACGTTGGATAGTGCAGCAACTAGCTTGCGGAATGACCCTTTTTCTATAAATTGGAATCGATCAAGCTACCCTGAAGCTACTAAAGAAGCTGATGTACTAGCACTGAGGCAAGCTGCGGGTGATACTGGTAGCTTCCCTGCTGTAGTACCTTGGGCTGGTTCAGGCTGGAAACTAACATTTGATATGGAGTTTCAAACTGACCACCCTAGCATCAACACCACTTTCACGGAAACACGTTACGATACTAATAATAGGATTTATCTGGCTAGAGTGACCGTGGGTAATTTCTTTTCTCAAATAACTACATCCGATGGGTCTTTTGCCATGTCGAATATTGACGGTGCTCCAATGGAAAACGGGGATAGATTTACCTTTGCAATAACATACAATGGAGCTAAGTTCACAAGTCAGGTTGACAGTGGACTAGCTGCGGAAAAGGCTGCAACCGGGACATTCATCTGGGAAGATGTTCTACACATAGCCTCGAATCACTTTGGCACTCAGTTTGAAAACATGAAAGTCTACAGCCTAACTTATGAGGAACTATGATGACTATCCCAGTATCTATAACAGTATGTCAAGATACTAGCAAGCTGCAAGCTGCCTTAGCTAGAGAGCACCTTAACTTCATGGCTATCCAGCAGAGTTTCAGGCTGGTAGAGGGTGAGGAAGTTCCGCATTATAAACTAGAGCCTCGCCGCATGAAGTTGATTAAGTCAGCTGATGGCACGCAATCTATCAGTACCCTCAAGGGTTGCTGCTATGGTGAGGAAGGTGAGCTAATTGGTCTCTTTGCAGCTCTGTCAGATGTGCTGACTGTGCTAGCTACCGGTACTAACAACGGTGGCGAGGACTGTCCTTGGTGCAAGCTGACTGAGGAGCAGTGGACTACCTATGTAGATCCAATACAGGTTAGCTATCTACCCGATACGGAAGGTGAACCAACCACAACTAAGGCCAGACATGCACTAGGTAGCTGTGCTCAGTCTAGCCGATAGGAGCTAACATGAAGAAGCCATTGATACTCTCAACCAGCCCAGCTAGCGCTGTAATTGATGCAACTAACCAAGCTAAGATAGACATTAGTGCCCGAGCTACTGGAGATCTTTCCAGCTCTGGTATCTTAGGTCAAGTCACCTTGAGTATCAATGCGGATACTACTAAGTATGATCTGACTGTAACAGATGCAGTCTTTGTAGATCATACCCATGGCGCTGCTACTCCACTTACTTACCTCGGTACGGTGACAGTGACTGCTGGTACTACTCCGTATCTAACTAGTGGGCCAGTTACCTATCTAGCTATTGATTCAGCCGGTGTTGTAGCTACTAAGAATGTCCCATTTACTCATACTGAGCGCCGCACTAAGTGTCCGGTAGGTATCCTGAGACACATCAACCTGACTGTTATTGATGGTGTTACTGCTCAACCTATGATGGCACAAGATCTAGGTATGCTAGCTCATGACTTTATGATGGGACTAGGTGCTTATAACATCAGTGGCAACAAGCTGGAAGATAATGGCAACTCTGATCTGACTATTCAGCGTGCTGCAGGTCAAGCTTTCCAGCGAGTAGGTGAGCACGGTACTACGCTAGATGATGCTAACCACATTAACTCAGCTGTTGTGCCTAACGCTACCTACTTTGCTAACTCTCGGAAGGCGGGAGGGCTGGCTAATGTCACACTAGAGACTGCGCTAGATCCTAACCGGTATGACTCGGCTGATGACACACTTACTACGATCGGTAATAACCACGTAGTAGCTCACCGCATGACACTGTTTCCAGCTGCGGGCTCTATCATTCTGCAATACGGTCAAGTAGACTACTCGAATATGGCTGATGCTATTGCAGGCTACCGCACTGAGCTCTTCGATGAGCGGCAAGCTGAGCAGCTAGATGATGGCATCTTCATGGGTTGGTACTTATTAACTAAAGGTATCACTAACTTCGGAGCTGCACTACTGGCAGGCACTGCGGTCTGTGTACCATCTCAACGCTTTGAAACACCTGCTAGACTCTAACTTACCCACCAACGAGGAGAACCCTAATGGGAGATTGTACCCCTAACCTAAGTGCTTGGGAGTTTGCATGTAAATGCTCAGACCCTGATTGCACCCACAAGCAAGCTGCACACATGCCGCTACTGGTAGCTCTGCAAGATGTAGCTGACCACTTCAAAGAGGAGTTTGATGCCGCCCGAGTTAGCATTGATATCCGAGGTGGCAACCGTTGCCGTCCGCATAACATAGTTGTGCAGATGCAGTGGTCCGGCAAGACTCGTACTGAGGCAGAAGCTAGTAAGTCTACTCATATGGATTGCATAGCTGCTGACTTCAAGATCAAAGTTAAGCTAGGAGACAGCTGGCATCAAGTTCCGCCAGTTGATGTGCAGGAGTATCTTGTAGCTAAGTACCCAACATCTCATGGTATAGGTTTGTACCATAATCGTAATCATCTAGACACTAGAGCAACTACGGCGAGGTGGTAAATATGAACCCATTTCTGGCAAAGATCTTAACGGAGGTCGCTATGAAGAAGATAGGCTCACGTCTAGTTAATAAGAAGAAGCTGACTAGTAAGACTAATGTGGCTACAGCACTGAGTACCATTACTGGTAGCGGTGCAGGTTATATGTTCTTACTTCACAGTGATGACATTCGCATGGTAGGGGTAGGCGCAGTATTGACTCTGGCTACCTTACTGTTACCGTTGTATAAAGATAAGCAAGACACACCTATCGACTAACTGCCGTACCGAGGAGAGTCCTGATGGCTATCAATCATCTACTAGTTGATCTAGTACCTGAGAAGTTTCCATTCCTAGCTAGAACAGTAGAACGTAATGTGCTATTCCCTAGCTCTGACCGTCAGGACTCCAAGGTAGCACCTAGCTGGCTGGAGAACTACTGGCCACTGTCCCATGATAAGCAAGCTGCCATAGTATGTGAGTCTGGTTTCATGGAAGACTTACCTGCTAGTCTGATAGCTGAGCTAACAGCAGGGGCAGTAGAGGCATTTGGTACTCAGTACACCTCATACCAGTCTACTGTAGTGGCTACTGACACATTAGTAGCTACCTTCATAGGCTCAAGCTGGTCAGTCCATGCAACACTTACCAGTGCAAACCCAATTTCAGTTAGCTCCCTCAAAGGTGTGACTTATCTACACAAAGAGGGAGTTGAGTTACAGACTTACGCAGCACCAGTAGGTGCAGTGGTAGAGTTTGAAGATATCGAAAATGTAACAACTTCCGGTATCGACTTCACTCAGATGATTAGCTCCTGTGCTGCTATCTCATACCTGATAGCTACAGATGGTACGAGTGTGTACTGGTCTAGCCCACTTAACCCTATCTACTGGGCACCTGGTGGGATAGGAGATGACGCTGGAGCAGGCGCAAGTAAGATTCTAGCCGTGTCTGGTACTATCCGCTTTGTCCGTGAGACTCCAGACGGCTTCTATGTCTTCTCTACTGATAATATAGTACGAGCTAGATACACTAATAACGCAGATAACCCTTGGACATTCAAAGAAGTACGTAGTTCTAGTGGTACATTCCAAGCCAATGCAGTTGCCAGTGACACCAATCTAGGTACTATCTTTGCTTGGAGTGATCATGGGCTATCAGCTATCTCAGATCTGCAAGCTAAGCATATATTCCCTGACATTACTGAGTTTCTAGCAGGCTCAGTCTATGAAGAGTTTGACACAGTTACTAATACTGTGACTACTACCACTAATGCAGTGCTAGATTTCTCAATCAATATGGTAGCTGGTAGGTATCTAACTGTATCCTACGGGTTGGATGGGGCTGAGCGTACCTTCATGCTGGTGTTTGATATTCAGCTAGGAGTTTGGGCTAAGTTCAAGATGGATCATGCCGCAGTTATAAGCTTAGGTGCTACTACTATTCTAACTGATCTGACCTTTGCAGACTGGACAGACGCATTTGCAGATACTACCCAGACCTTTGCTACTATGGGACAGAGTGAAGCTACCTCGCTGGTTCGAGCCATGACACTAGGTGTTATTACTAGCACTGGAGAACTCAAGAGGCTCTCACCTGTAGACATCTTTACGCTAGACCGAGGTATCACTACCAAGGTCCTAGACTATGAGGTGCTGGATAACATCATCGCCTTTGCAGATACTAAGCTGACTAGGAATAAAGATACAGAGCTTAGCACAGTCGAGCTGTTCTATACTTATCCTGCTTTCCCTGATGTGGCTAACCCTACTACTACTGAGAATGTACAGTACTCTCAGACTAGTACTAGCATCCAAGGTCATAGTGCGGAAGATCCTACAGTCCGAAGCTTCCAACTGGCAGATGCTACTGACAACCAAGAAGAGTATGTAGAGCGAGTGATAGGATCTAAGATCACTTGGGCAGCTAAGAACACCTCATCCTTGCAAGGTATAGAGCTAGGTTTGATACAATCTGGGAGACGAAGATAGTGGCAACCACACTAGAGATTGATAACCTAGGACTACCTGATACCCCGTACTCGGCTGAGAATGCTGAGGCAGTAGCAGGTTTCCTAGAAGATGTGCATAACTATCTGGCAGCTGTGCGGAGAGATACCCAGAAGCTGCGAGATGTGATAGATAGTCACCACCCTTAACCACTTCCCACTTCCCACCAACTAGCTAGCTCAGGCTGGCAGGAGAATAACATGGTACAGTCAATAATTTCAGAGGTAGTAGCCGGAGGGGCAGAGGTTGTCTTCGGCTCAGAAGGTAAGAGTACAAGCTCAGGTACTGCTGATCGCACTGGCTTACAGTCTACCACTGCAGTAGCAGATCTCAGTAGTAGTACCACCTCAGATATTATGTCCCAGCTCCAGCAGCTTGTGTCTGGTATCCAGCAACAACAGTCCACTGGTACAGGTACGTCAGAGGAGGATCGGAATGTTAACCGGTTGACTGCTGGCCAGACTGCTAACTTAGAGCAGCTGATAGCTGGTATCACTGGCAGGATTGAAGGTAATCTAGACTTTGATGCTATTCGACAGGCCGCAGTTACGCAGAGTCTGGAGGCAGGAGCTAGCTCTATCATTGAGGCTGGCACTAATTCCGGAGCATATGACTCCACTGTCCAAGGTACAGCAGCTGAGAAGGTATCAGCTAGAGCTGCACTAGAAGGCACACAGGCTGAGACTTCAGCTAGACTGACAGAGCAAGGCCAGTTAACTTCAGCTATTAGCCAGTTGACTAACATCTTGACTCAGGCACAAGAGCAATCTACTGCAGCTCAGCGTACCACTGACACTCAAGACTCTAGCTCTACCAGTTCAGAGCGGACAGGTAGCACACAGTCTCAGCAGTCAACTGAAGATAAGACTTCTCAGCAGACTCAAACTCAAGATACTACCTCTGAGTCACATCAAGAGACTACCTCGAAAGAGCACCATGATGAGGATGGCTTGATTGACATGCTAGGAGGTGGCCTTGATGACCTAGGAGATATGCTAGGACTCTAGTAGGTCTCCAACTGCTACCACTCTAAGATTTGCCCACACTAACCAAACTTACTAGGAGCTACCATGGCTGCCAATAACTCTAACTCCTCATCCGCTTCAGTCTCTCAGACCGGTGACGCTATTGTCACTGACCTGACTGCAATCATCCAAGGTGATTTAGACAAACTGAAGGCAGATGCTACACGGTATGAGACTGCTGTTACTAAAGCAGAGCAGACTACTGCCCAAACTCAGAAAGTACTTGACGCCCAGATGACTAACGTGGCAGTTGGTACGCAGTTGAAGAAGGCTGACAACGCCCACTCTACTGAGATCCACATAGCTGACCTGACTCGTGATATGCAACTAGCTCAGCGTAGAGATAAGAGACTAGCAGAGCAAGATCTAAAACTCTCTATGGAAGATGAGCGGGAGGCCAGAGCTAATGATAGATTGACCGAGATTAGAAACAACCGGCAGGGACTCAAGGCTAACGGTGAGAAGGGTAACATCTTTGAACGTATTATCTGGGGACTAGGTGATAGTGTGCTAGCTAATGAGGAACTATCTGCCCAGACGTCACTAACTACTAGTGCGCAACGCCGTGCTCAGACTGTGCAAGATAGTGCTACTATCAGAAGTACAGCCCAGAAGCAGATGGATGATAAAGGAGCTGAGGAGCTGAGAATTGAGTTAGAAGGCCAAGAGCTGCAGACTAAGATAGCTGACTACCAAGCAGATGTAGCCGGTAATACGCAGCTTCGTAGTTACCTCAAAGACCAAGCTCACCTAGATACCCAAGGGCGCACGCGTATTGAAGGCATAATCAAGAACTCTAAAGACTTTGCACATACGCACCTAGCTGCAATCCAAGTGAACATAGCCCAAGAGCAGCTACGGATGCAAGCTGGCCAGTACCAGCGCAGGAAGGATCTAGAAAATGCAGTAGAGAAGCAACTGATTAAGTTCAATAAAGAGAATGATACTCAAATAGAAACAGCAGTGGAGAAGGTAGCCCTAGCGAACGCAATTGAGTCAGGTGACTACAGTGGGCTATCCGCCACACTAGGAGGCATCACTCAGAATGTAATTACCTTCACGGCTAGGAACATGTCAATAGAGGAGACACTAAAGGAGCAACCACTGACAGAGGTTGCCAATCTAGTTAGGGCAGCTGGAGCTACCTCAGATCCTATGCTGCAGCAGGCTAAGAAGGAACTAACTCGATTCGGTTCAGTGTATGCTACTCAATTTGAAGACGCTACAATAAAGCAGCTTAATAGTATGGGTGTCGATCCATCTACCGCAACTAGGGATCAGAAGGAACAAGCTAGGCAGAAAGGTACAACTCAGGTACTAACTGACTTAGACGCGGATAAGGAAGGTACGCTAGCGGAACAGTCCTTTAAGTCAGGTATAGTTGTCAGTGAAACAGATCTAATGCTGGATGGCGCAGGTGAGAAGTTTGCAGGTTTCGTAGCTGGCTTGTTTCCTGATAGTCTGCAACTAGGTAAGTCCACTACCTCTGACCACTTTGGTAAGTACATGGATGACGCACTAACCTCATTGCACATGCGCAAGCAATTAGGTAAGGCGTCTGACGAGGATGTAGATAGATCACTTAAACTTATGGCTAACAACTTCCGTAAGCACAGAGATCGCACTGTGCAGACTGACTTCCCTGTGTTCAGTGCCAGCACTACGCCAGAGAAGGTTAAGTTACTAGTACCTATCGAGGGGCTACAGGAGTTGACAGGTAGTGGGCAGGTAGATATTACTAACTATCTGGAGCTTAAGCGGGCTTACTTAGCTAACAGCCAACGCCTAAGTGTGCAAGCCAAAGGTATGGCCTTCCAGTCAATTTATGAAATAGGAGGAGGCAAGTAATGTCTAACCGATTCTTAGATCAATACTCAAAAGTAGAAGAGTCTGAAGGTTTACTAGAAAAGACTGGTGACTTCTTCCAGTACGGTGCAGCTGACTCTGTTATTAGTGCAGGTGTTAGCTTCTATAACACTGGCATAGCCCTAGGTAATATGCTAGGTGGCGAAGGTGAATATGTCGAGACTGCGGATGTAGTCTATGACTCCCTAGGGGAGGAGGCCTCGCAGTACTATAAAGATAATCAGGATCTAGTGGACGTAGTTGGGCTGATTGGTGGCTCACTACTACCTGGCCTTGGTGCTATCAAGATGGGTAAGATGGCTGCAGCTGGAATCTCCAGTACTCGTACCTCTCGCTTGTCTACTGGCATCAAAGATACCCTGCTACCTGACCGGCATCTTGAGAGTATCAAGACGAAGATGGTTAATGATAGTGCTAAGGCTAACCTCAAGGAACACAGGTTGAGTCTAGCTATCAAGAATGCTGGGCAAGGGGTAGCTGAGTCTGCACTGTATGAGACTGCTACTCTCCTGACTATGAACCAGAGTTCTGCTTTAACCCGAGAGGACGTAGGTTATCTTGAAGCTATAGGTAACAACCTAGATACAGCTGCGTTTGGTGTAGTATTCGGTGCAGTACTGGGTGGCGGTATTGGCTACCTGACAGATGCAGGTAAGTTGAAGACCTTCCTAGGTGACATGCAGACGCAGATCCACAAGGATAATAGTCTCTTCACTAGTGGTACTAACTCTATCGCAGGTGATGAAGCTATCATGACCTTAGAGTCTATCAATCAGTTAGATACTCGATTAGCTCAGATTGAGGGCTTAGGTGTAGCTGAAGCTAAAGAGCTGACTAACGAATCTAGTATGATCAAGGCTAAACTAAATGAGGGTTGGACTAAGTTAGAAGCTGACCTGAATAAAGCCTCAGTGACTAATGACTATGGTACTCTCCTGCTGGATAGCTTCAAGCTGGCTGATACCCCAATAGCAGATCGTCAAGCAGTGCTAGCAGGTGCAGCTAAGTTAGGTGCAGTACCTATCTCTAACCGTAGAGGGTTGACCTCGCAAGTAGTGCCAGAGTCTCAAGTGGATCTGCCTAGCCTGTTCACTAAGAACTATGGTGACGTGACTGTGGATCTAGCTGAAGGTGTAAGCCGGATGAATGCTGATCTACTGTCAGGTAGACTAGGTACTGAGGAGACTCAAGCCATGTTCCTAGAGTCTGCTGGCCTGCTTGCTGCTCAGGATATCAAGCAGTTGTGGAAGACTACTCCAGTACGAGTACAAGTTAAAGGTGTGGATGGTAAGAAGATCCCACTGGATACTCTAGACCCTGCTGATATAACTAACTTCAAGCTGCCTAAGCCTAGAAAAGGTGGAGACCAGCCTACTACCTTGAGTACTATGCTAGATGTGAGAGATGAACTACGTTCCTTCGCAGCTGAGCATGACCCAGTGTACATGAATACCATGAAGCAGTATGACAAGGCTGTTAAGTCTGGTGACTCTGAGTTGCTAGGTGATATGTGGGAGGAAGTTACCCGTGTCCAATCACCGGAGGAACTGTTTAGTAGTGCCTACCGCACACTGAATGCTTCAGAGTTAGACCCTGCTATCCTAGGTCAGATCACTGGTATCAAAGGTAAGCACAAGGTACTGTATGATTGGCTAGATAACAACAAAGCCCTGAAGAATAAGTACGGGCAGAAGAAAGCCTATGCTGAGCTGAAGTCAGGTAAGATAACTAACACCACACCTGCAGCTGTTGCTCCGGACCTAGGTCCAATGAGAGTAGTAGGCGGTAAGGTGGAGGCAGGAGCTAAGGCATTCAACATCAAGCCCTTGACTGCTGGTCTACATGAGCTACCTACCCATGAAGCTTCAGCTCACTACGTCTGGGCAGCCTCCGAGTTCGGGGCAGTTGATGCCAAGGGTGTAGGTGGTGGTATGTTCCATCGAGTTACAGGTAAGCTTAACAAGCAGTGGGAAGATACGCTAACTGCTGATAACCTCCCAGCCTTGCAAGCAGTACGCCAGCACTATGACTTCCAAGTGGGTGACATCCCAGTTAAGTTAGCTGATGGTACTACGCAAGTGGTCAAGTCTACTGATGAGATGAATGAGCTGGTATCCACAATCAAGCGTGATAAGATACTAGAGTTCTCTGCATCTGGTAAGCATGGCAGAAGTTTGCAAGAGGTATCTATCTATGTAGATGCCAGTGAAGAATATGTTAACGCTATCCAGTCTGGCCTTCCTACTATCGAAGCTAGAGCCATAGGTGAAGAGTACCTAACTGGTAATGTAATGAGGCAGGTAGATGAGGCAGGTAGAGAGTCATTCAGCCCGCTACATGTAGAAGTGAGCTATGATCAGAAGTCCTTTGACAAGTTTGGTGATAGGGATACTGGTATCTCTGCTGCTATGACTAGGACTAGAGCTGTGGCAGATGACCATGAGATGCTGGCTACTAAGATACTAGGTAACAATGCAGAACTCTTCCCTACCACAGGGACTACTAAAGAGCAAGCTGCTACCATGACTCAGGGTATCAGTACAGCTGACGAGACTACCACAGTGGTACGTAGCTTCAATGCGGATATGCTGAGTGGGCTTAGCTTGATCCAGTCTATTGGTCAGTCACTGCATAAGGTCTTCCAGCGGGACTCAGAGAAGATCTATACTGCCCTGAGTGGTGTAGGTAAGAAAGTCAATGAGTTACCTGAAGCTATAGCTGAGCTGTCTATCTTACAGCAGTCAGTACTACGTAGTGGTAAGTATAAGTTCTTTGATCAGGAGGCACTCAAGTTAGATCCTGCCTCTGCTGCTGGCTTGCAAGCTCTAGGTATTGACACTACTAATGTCATACAGGAGAGAGTGATCAAGGCTAATGGCTTCAGTCAGAAGACTAACCAGATCATCGAAACAGATGCTATGGAGAAGGTACTAGATAGCTTTGCTAAGGGCTTCACTAAGTCAGATGAGGAGCTGCAGAAGATAGCAGAACTGTCAGTACTTAGGATGACTGATGAAGCTGCTGAGGCTGAGTATCAAGCTATGAGGTTAGCAGCTAAGGAACAGATAGACTCAGCTCTGGTAGAGTTGAACCTAGTGTTTACTCAGAAGGCTACAGCTGGCGGGCAGAAGACTGTGCACCAGATCAAGAGTCCTGAGGTAGCACAGTTCCTGAAGGAGTATCATGCTACTAACCAAGAGTACATAGTAGATGCCTATCGGGATCTTAATAAAGCATGGGGCAGGAACGAGCAGATAGACCCTGATGTTATCTATCCTGGTAAGTTCGATGCTGCGAGGTTCAAGCACGTAGCCTATGTTAGACTTAAGGCTGGAGCTAAAGATCCGTGGGCTGGTAAGGATGCAGGTGTGATAGTAGCACATGATACCCCTACCTTTAACAAGAAGATCCAACACTTCGAGAAGCAGTATAATAGTAAAGATGTAGAGATCATTACTAACCAAGAGAAGATAGCCTCACTCAAAGCTAAGAACCAGTATGATTCTCAGTTGGCAGTCACGGACTCTAGAGTTAATGTAGAGTTGCAGAATGATGGTAAGCTCTGGGACGTAGCTCCTGAGTTGAATCAAGATGTAGTCAGTGAGATGATCAGTGGTATAGCTGGTCAGCGTAACAATGTACTACGTCAGACTATGAAGCTCAAGTATGGTCAGGAGTATGCTACTCTAGAGCAGATGCACAGGGTTGCTCAGCGTAGTGGGCTAGTAGCTAGCAAGGATATGGAGCACTCAATCTACTCTAAAGCTATCAACCAGATGCTGGCTATCACTGATAAGGATCATCATAGCTGGTGGCACACTGGGCAAGAGAAAGCTGACATGGCTGTAGGTAAGCAGTGGCGGGCACTCAAAGGTAGCTGGATACAAGCTCAGTCTAAAGGAGACTGGGAGACCTTTGCTAAGATACAAGATGAGTACGGGTTGCCTAAAGTATATGAGGGTGCAGAAGACTTCATCATGCACAATGCTAAAGCTCCTAGGCCAGTGATGCAGAAGGTAGTTAGCCAGTCTAATGGTATCTTCAGCTTGTTGATGCTACGGTTAGATCAAGCTCACGCTATGGTTAATGCTATGAGTTTCCCTATCATGGCTGTACCTGAGATCAAGAATCTAGTAGGTTCTATCAAAGGTCTGGGTGCGGATAAGCTGGCAGCTCTAGAGCTTGCTACTACAGTACCTACTAATGCAGCTGGTAGTAAGATGCCAAGCAATGGTAAGATCCTGCAGCAAGCTACTAACAATCTCTTTCAGAAACCGAAGGAGTATATAGATGAGTATGTGACTCACGGTATCTTAGGTAATAACATCCAACCTACTAAGTCTGGTACTATCAGAGGCAGTGGTGATATCCAAGACCTGCGAGCTGTAGTGGATGAGGTTAGTTACTCTCAAGCTCCAGACTGGCATGAGAAGGTAGGTAAGGTAGCTAATACTTTGGCTAGCCCAGTTGATTACTCAGAGGGTGCAGTGAAGTTTATTGCAGCTGATGCAGCTAGGCAGATCTTAGATATAGCAGGAGTACCTAGTAACCATCCTATGTATTGGGCTACAATCAAGACCTTTGTTAGCCGGACACATGGTAACTATAACGCAGCTCAACGTCCTACTCTATTCCAAGGGTGGGCAGGTCAAGCTATAGGCTTGTTCCAGACTTACCAGTTCAACTTGTTTCAGCAGTTCATGAAGCACGTGGAAGATGGTAATGGAGCAGCCAAGCACCTAGCTGGATTGCAGGTAGCCACCTTCGGCCACCAGTCTATGCCGGGTTTCCAGTTGATGAACCAACACTTAGGAGAACGTACCAATGGTGAGAAAGATATATACTCGACTGTTGCAGGAGGCTTTGACAATCCAGTGGCTGACTTCGTGCTGTATGGCGGCGCTTCCAGTCTTACTAGGCCACTACTAGATGGCAAGGGTATCAACTTCTATACTCGTGGTAACTTAACTCCGAGGACTCCGATCCTAATACCTACTAGCTTCGATGAAGTTCCAGTTATCAGCTTCTACTCTAAGATGTATGATAACATAGCAGGTACTATGAATCAGGTGGCACAGGGAGCTAACGCTGGAGAGGCATTCATGCACGCAGTAGCAACCAATGGAGTTAACCGGCCACTAGCAGGAGCAGCTCAGATCTGGAACAGACGTAGGACTACCGCTAAAGGTACTACCCTGTTCAACTATACGGATATGAACTACGCTAACATCATCACTAAGTTGATGGGTACTAGTACGCTGGATGAGAGTATAGCAGTTAATGCTTTCTATCGGAGTAAGGGGTATCGAGCTAAGAAGATGGAGGAGTTGCAAGAGTTAGGTCAGGTAGTCAAGACTAAGATCCATGCAGGTGAAGACCTACGTGGTGAGGAGTTGCAGAATGTTATGACTGAGTTCACAGCTAGAGGTGGGAATCAACGTACCTTCAGACGGTGGATGCAGAATAACTACACCAATGCTAATGAGTCAGCAGTACTTAAGCTGAGAGATAAGCTAGATAGTCCTGAGGGTAACTACCTACAGACTGTCATGGGTGGTGCTACTAATGAGTTTGATAATACTGGTTTTGTTTTCTCAAGTGGGGAGTAACTTACTGAGGAGAGAGGGAGACTAGAGGAGCTTTGGTTGGTGGGCAACCGAGGAGAAACGGGTAGTGGCTGTGATGGCTGCTACCCGTTTTTTTTTATCCTAAGAAAAGTAACCTAGTTGCTGGCAGGTTACTCCTAGAACTAAGGCTATACACTGGAAAATACTACCTACTAGGAGCCAAGCCCAAGGGTACAGAGCTTCCAATCGGTTGGCAACTGAGGCTAAGACTGCTCCGGCCTTAGTCCAGTAATGCCAGTATATCCGGTCACCTAGCTTACCATTCAATGCTAAGACTAGCCAGAAGTAGTAACAGGTCATAGCGATCAAGAGACTATTACCTATAACTGCGCAGCCTAGGAACAGAATCAGCAGTAAGAAGTTCACTCTTCAGCCTCTTCAGCACGTGCATTGATCTCATCTATGAACATAGCAGTACATAGGATGCAAGTTGAGTGGCGGAAACCTGAGTCTTCATCCCAGTACTCACCTTGTGCAATAGCATTCTGGTGACGCTGCATAGCATCCTGCCATTCAACTAGAGTTACCTCTTCCCAAGTTGAGTCACCTCGGTTAGCTGCTGCGTGGGTTCTGAGTTCAGCCACTGCTAGGAGGGCACGTGGAAGGTGATGGGAGACTAGCGTCATGCGAGGCTTGCCTTCTACTTCCTTAGCACCTAGTAGATGCTTGGCGGAAGGTGGGTACTTGATAGTGGACTTCTTTTTATTGGCCATGATTGGCTCCTTTCTAGTGGGTGGGGTGGGTGGTCTAGACTAGTAGAGACTGATCTCTATCTTTCATCTCATCTATTAGATCATAAGCTCTGAGGTCAGCACCTACTAACTTGGCTCTGCCTCCTGCCTTCTTAAGATCCCGAATGACACAAGCTGCCTGCTTAGGACTTAGGTAGCCTCTGGTCTTGAGATAGTTCTGACTGCCTTTGACTATGCCTGTCTGCGTCATACCCTCTAGTAGCTCTTTAACTGCGAACTCATCAGTTGGCAGGAGTGCCCAAGCCTCTACTTGCTTATGCTCAGGAGTCTTATGCTTGGCTGACGGTGTGGACTTGGCTGACGGTGTAGGCTGAGTAGATGGGAGGGAGAGGCTAGGGGACTCTGTTGCCTGTGTCGGGCGCTCCGCACTGACTCCACGAATCTCCACTTTCACTGCGTTCAGTGTCGATTCTAAAACATCTTTTGGTATTACAGAGTAGCCTAGTACTCCAGCGCACTGACCATCTAGGATAGCCAGCACGTCATCTTCACTTATGTACTTAGTCATTGGTTGATCTCTCTTAGTTCACGGATTTTATGGACAAGCGCCCAGTGTTCTTCTGATCCTGCTGCTACTTGGTCTATCTGTTCTTTAGTAGCAGGTCGACCTTGCCTGTCTCGATAGTCACGCCTGCATAGCTCAGTCTGGGCATCCAGCAGGCACAAAGCTCGTTCACGCGCACTGTTACTTAACAGTAGTAACTCTCGATCAGTAAAGTCAGACATGCTTGATCTCTCTATATTAGTTCTAGTGGGGTGGAGCTGGTTATCTTTTGCTTCTTCTTAGCTGGTTTCTCTTCGGCTACTAGCCCTTCTAATTCCCATTTCAATTCTTGCTCTTCGCTAACTCTATACTCAGTGTCAAATGTGGGGTTCTCTCTAAACTCGGATAACAATTTAAAATCTACCATCTTGCTGGTTGCTGATACTCGTCTGCCTATTGCTATGTACTTAATAGTCTCGCCTACCTTTATCTTATCTACTCGCTTAGCTGAAGTTAGTCTTAGTAAATGACTGGCTAGTTCTCCCATGGATTTAAATATAGTAAGTGCTTGTAGTCCTAGATCCTTTAGTGTTATCCCATTAGGACTGTTCTTAATCAGCCTGAATAGGTGCTCGGTGTTCTCTGCTCCGTGGTCTTGCCCAAACTCACCTAGTGCCAGTGGCATAAACTTCTCAGTGTAAGTGAGTATGGTGTTAGCTAGTACACAGTCGTTGGCTGTAATCTCTTGATGTAAGTTCATAGCTGCTATCTGAATGGCTAGCTTCATGTAGTGGTCGTTCCGTCTGCCAGTGTAGTACTGGAATCTAGGATCTGTTATCTCACTAGCACTTACTTCGTAGAGGTGGCGACTGTATTCAAAGGCTGTGTCTGACATGGTGTACTCACGTGGTATGTTCTTGCCAGTGATCATGTCCTTCATACCTTTAACTATCGCTAAGGATAGTGACTCATCTAGTGGCTTAGGGTTGTAGATCTTAGACCTTGGCCCACTACCATAGATAAGTAAGAAGCGACTTAGTAGACCTTGACCTACCACATCTACAGGGAACACCTTCTTGAATGATGTCTGAGTAGCACCTCCTAGTAGGGAGATAGTAGGCTCAGATATCAGTTCATTCGCACCGTTCTTGGTACGATAAGGATGCTCATCTTGATTGTCCCAGAGGTTAGTGAGCTGACTAATGAAGGTGACATTGGAGTTACCCAGGAAGTCTTGTAGCTCACCTGCTTCTATCAGGACATGGTGGTTGGTAAAGCTCTCACCTGTGTCAGCCAGACTAAGGTTACTTACTATGTCTAAGTCCTTAGCTGATATCCTCAGGTTGTTGTAGCCTAGACTTAGATCCATTAGGAACTGCTCGGCTGAGGTCTTACCTTTTGAGATGTGAGTATACCCTGTCTGTCGTAGCATCTTACTAGCTAGGTTAACTGCTGTAGACTTCCTAGCAGCAGGTGGCCCAAGTAAGATGGTATACATATTAGGGTAGATGTTGCCTGTCGCCATTGGGTAGCAAGTACGACGGTAAAGCATAGCTCCTATACAAGTTAAGAAACTCCACCGATGGTAGAGTGTGGGACTTTCAGTGTCATCTACTAGCTCTAAGTACGCGTCTAGTAGTGGACATAAGGACTCGGGTGGCGCTGTCATCTCCTTCCCTTTCTAGGTTACGCAGGTGGGCTGCTTTGGTGGCTTGATGTTAGTCTAGTCTTACTACTGCTTACTACTTGATTAGATCAGTTCAGGTACTTCAGTACGAGGTGGTACTGTTATCTTACCTAGGTAGTTCGGGCGGGCTAAGATACTATACAAGGGCTGGTTAGTCTCAGCTGTAATAAAGCCAAC
>Ga0255048_10001250_pt1 | contig 18118 bp, 17 predicted proteins | sample JV7_2_2_MG_FD_183619 | JGI IMG/M metagenome (GOLD analysis project Ga0255048, IMG submission 183619) | Seawater microbial communities from Jervis Inlet, British Columbia, Canada - JV7_2_2 | ecosystem: Environmental > Aquatic > Marine > Inlet | place: Canada: British Columbia | collected 2016-10-06
TGGCCCCCGATCGGAGCGATTCGACCGGTACGGCGATCTCAAGCGCGACCACCGGGCGGCGCTCGATCTCGCGCTTCTCACCGAGACGAGTCCGATCCATTCGTCGCGGGTCGCCCCGTTGTGCCAGGAGATCTTCGACGACGACGCCGTACTCGTGATCGACGGTGGCAACACAGCGATCTGGGCGAACCTGTACCACGAGGTCCGGCGGCCGAGCACGATGGTGTCGACCTTCAAGTTCGGGATGCTCGGTGCCGGCGTCGGGCAGGCGTTGGGCGCCAAAGCGGCGTGGCCCGATCGACAGGTGTACTGCATCATCGGTGACGGTGCGATGGGTTTCCATTCCCAAGAGGTCGAAACCGCTGTCCGCTGCGATCTGCCGGTCGTCTTCATCGTGTTGTGCGACAGGCAGTGGGGGATGGTCAAGGTCAACCAGGAGTTCACGATCGACCCCGACCGAACCCTGCTCGAGGGTGGCCTGCCTCCCGAGCTGAACATCAACACCGATCTCGGGGAGACCAGGTTCGATCTGTTGGCCGAGGCGATGGGCGCACATGGCGAGCGGGCTTCGACGGTCGACGAGTTGCGGGCCGCGGTCGAACGCAGCCTGGCCTCGGGGCTTTGTTCGGTGATCCATGTCGACGTCGACCGCCAGGCACACAAGTTCGCCCCCAACCTGGCCTCGTTCAAGGACATGCACGCCGAGCCCGGAGGATCGTGAGTACGTCGCGGTCGGTGCTGATCACCGGGGCGGGCGGCTACATCGGTCGCCAACTGGTGGCGGCGCTTGCCGAAGATCGGACGTCGATCGCCACGGTGGTGGCCGTCGATATTCGAGAAACCTCCCCTGACGATCGCCGGCCGGGGATCGAGTACCGCGTCGGCGACGTTCGTGACACCGATCTTGCGGGGCTGTTGGCCGAGTTCGAGACCGACTGTGTGGTTCACCTGGCGGCGATCGTCACACCCGGGCCCGACAGCACGCGCGAGTTCGAGTATTCGGTCGACGTGGGCGGAACACAGAACGTGATCGACGGTTGCGTCGAGGCCGGTGTCGGCCAACTGATCGTGACCAGCAGCGGCGCCGCCTACGGTTACTACGCCGATAACCCGGTTCCGCTCAGCGAGGACGACGCGCTGCGCGGTAACCCCGAGTTCGCTTATTCCGATCACAAGCGACAGGTCGAGGAGAGGCTCGCCCGGGCGCGCCACGAGCATCCCGAGTTGGGTCAGCTGATCTTTCGACCCGGCGCGATTCTGGGAGCCACGGTGGCGAACCAGATCACCGACATGTTCGAGAAACGGGTGGTGCTCGGTATCGCCGGCTCGGATACGCCTTTCTCGTTCGTATCCGACCGGGATGTGGTCGCGGCGCTGTGTCGGGGGATCCGCAACAACATCGTCGGGATCTACAACCTCGTCGGGGGTGGATCGACGCCGCTGCCCCGCATCGCCGAGCGGCTCGGCAAACGGTTCGTGCCGATTCCTGCCGGAGCCGTGCGTTCGGGATTGCGGGTGTTGCACCCGTTGGGGTGGTCGCAGTACGGGCCTGAGCAGGTCGATTTCCTGCGCTACCGACCGGTGCTGTCGAACCGTCGCCTTGTTGACGAGTTCGGCTACCAGCCGCTGTTGACCAGCGACGAGGTCTTCGAGGAGTACCTGAGCGAGCACCAGCTCGGGCGGGATGCAGATCGTGTTGCGACGAGCGATCGCGTCGTGGTGATCACCGGTGCGGCCGGCGGGATCGGTGCCGCATTGGCTCGAAGGTTCGTGGCGGGTGGCGCTCGCGTGGCGTTGTTGGACCTCGAGTCCGAGCGCCTCGATCCGCTCGTCGAAGAGTTGGCCGCCGCTGGGGGCGAGGCGCTTTCGATCGTGTGCGATGTCACTTCGCTCGACGCCTGCCGTCACGCGATCGATGAGGTCACCGCCCACTTCGGCGGTGTCGATGTGATGGTGGCGAACGCCGGAATCACGCACTTGGGCAGCTTCGCCGAGACCGACGTCGGGGTGATCAAACAAGTGATGGACATCAACTTCTTCGGTTCGGTCAATATCACAAAGGCGGCGCTTGCGTCGCTCGTCGAGAGCCACGGCCAGATCGTGGTGATGTCGAGCATCGCCGGCATCGGTCCGCTGGTGACCCGCACCGGATACTCGGCGAGCAAGCACGCGCTGCACGGCTTCTTCGAATCGTTGCGCACCGAATTGGCCGACGATCGCGTCGGTGTGACGATGGTGTGCCCGTCATTCGTGCGCACCGGCATCGGAGATCGTGCCCTCGGTGGCGACGGAGGTCGAGCGAAGATCGTTCGATCGCAGATCGGCACCCCGGTCGAACCCGACGATCTGGCCGGTCTGATCGTGTCGGCGGTCGACCGCCGTCGTCGACTGGTGTTCCCGTTCCGCGAAGCCCGCCGCGCCGCCCGATTGGCGCGCTTCGCCCCGAGGCTTTATGACCGGGTCATGGTCAAGCGCCTGGGGCCCGACCATCGCTGAGCGTCGCCTGGTCGAGTCGCCAGTTCACGTCGCCAGTTCGTGAGGACCGTGGCTTGTGCCGACAGTTCCCTATCCGCTGAGCGCCGAAGCCCTCGGCACCGTGTCGTTACCGGTCGCCGTTGGTTCGGTTTGGAAGTAGGTGGCGAATCACGTCGGCGGCTCGATACGTATCGGCGCCGGGCGGCAAGAACTTTGCTACGTCGGTGACCTGATTGCCAGAGGTGATCAGCATCGGCTCCGGCGTGCCGGCCTGTTGGATTTGACCGAGGCCGACGTTGGCCAACAGTGAACCGCAGACGCACTTTCGCCCGATCGTGTCTTCGGGCGCTCCGCCCCGGCGCACGTAGTCGTCGACCGGCTCTGACGGGCACCGCCAACCGATCTTGCCGTCATCGTTTCGATAGGCGGTTCGGAGATACCCCAACTCGCAGGTCTCCCTCGGCCTGGCCTCGTACACATCGGGATCCGAGAGAGATCCCTCCAGCTCGACAACCTTGAAGGGGAAACCAGATGGCGACGCCAACGGGTCGGTGAAGACCTTCGCCTCCGACCGGCGGCTCAACTCGACCACCTGGCGTTTCACGTCGGAATCGAATCCAGATTCTTCGCAATACGCGAACGCGGTTCCGACCTGAATCCCTGCTGCACCCAACTCCAATGCCTCGCTGATCCGATCCGGGTCTGCATAGCCGCCCGCCAACCAGAACGGTAGGCCGAGCTTTGCGATCGCGGCGAGATCAGGAACGTCGCGATCACCGTAGATCGGCTCACCCGCTTCGTTCAGCTTGAGCTTCCCGCGCGGTGGTGCGTTGTGCCCCCCGGCGGTCGGGGCTTCGACGATGAACCCGTCGACTGGGGTTTCGAGTTTGCCGGCGAGCATGCCGGCGAGCACGTGGGACGACACGATCGCAATGAACTTCGGTCGCGGCAGCGGCGCGACGGCACCGTTCATCACTTCGGCGGGGTCGAACCTGGCACGGAACCGATCGTCGGCGGACGCCCCTTTGACATCGAGCTTCAGCTCCACCGCGAGGCCCGCGGCGAGCCTGTCGAGCACAACTGGGATCTCCCTCGGGATCCCCGCTCCCATCGTGACGTAATCGACACCCGCCAGCATCGCTCCATAGAGAGAAGCCAGCGTCGGTGTTTGCAGCTTCTCGAGGTGGTTGATCCCGACTGGGCCGTGATGGCCTTCCTTCGCCAGGTAGACCTCCACGAAGTTTGCAGCGACGATCAGATCCTCGAGATTTCGAGACGGCTTCTCTCGCCTCATAGATGTCCGCTTGAACCTCTGATCGGCCGGCTTGCCGCCGTCTACGAAGTACCGCTCCAAGATCCGTTCGCTGGCCTCGGGGACAGGGAACGCGGCGAGAGCCCGTCTGATATGTCCACCAGGGTCACCGAGTTGAAGACGCCGAACCATGACCGTGTCCAAGGCGGTACCGGATACGACCCCTAGTTGTCCCGTCTCAGACACCGCACGCGCCAACCGCCAATCCGAAACAGCGATTCCCATGCCACCTTGGATAAGAACAGGCAAAACCGTCACGATCATCAGCCTACCTACTAGTAGGTAGGCTGACACATCGGGGTGTGATCAGTTCGATCTCAGGACCGTCTCGACACGGCGATCGGTCTGAACGAGCGCGGGTGAAAAGTCCTTCGCGCTGGTCGCCTATGGTGACAATCAGACGATGGCTCCCGTCAATCGGAGATGAATAGGAGACGAACACGATGGCGACCGACATGGTGATCGAACTTGAGCGCGACCAGCCTGGGGCCCTCGCCAGGGTGGCGACCGCGCTCAGCGATGCGGGCATCAATATCGCGGCGATCACGGCGGCGGGTGATGATCACGTCGCCGAGCTACACATCCTCGTGCCCCACGCCGAGGCCGTCCGTCACGCGCTCGCCGTCGTTCACACCGTCTCGATCTCCCGCGAACGAGAAGTCGTGGTCGTACAGTGTCACGATCGTCCCGGCGAACTGGCCGAGTTGACGGTCAAGATCGCGGCGGCCGGAATCAACCTCGACCTGGTGTATGTCGCGACTGGATCTCGGGTGGTATTCGGATCCGACGATGTCGAAGGGTTACGCGCCGCGCTCGCCGGCGTGGCCTTTCCCTGACGGTTCACCGTCATAGCGTCAGCGTGTCCAGCGCCGGAGCTCAACAGGGGCTCGGCGCGGGGATCACGAGCCGGTCAAGGAGACTCGACCGCCGGTTTGAACGAGGTCCGAACCGCTTTGACCCTGCGGCGTTGGCGTGGCGCCAGTTGCGTCCAGCCATAGGCGGCCGCTGCGAGTGCGGCGGCCGCCCCGACGAGTAGCGCGACCCGAGGGCTGACGTGTTCGCCCAACCAGCCGACGATCGGTCCGCCGATCGGTGTCGATCCGATCAAGGCGACCGAGAACAGCGACATCACCCGACCGCGGAACTTGGCGTCGGAGTTGAGCTGCAGGGTTGCGTTCGAGAGTGAGATCGTCGCCACGCTGGCGGCGCCGACCAACGGCATCGCGACGTAGACGAGTTCGATGGTCGGCATCACTGCAATCAGGCCGACGGCGACTCCGAATCCGGCCGCGACGGCGACGAGCCGGGCGGGAGTCGGCGGCCCGGCCGACGCGATCGCGAGTCCGCCGACGACTGCGCCGACCCCCATCAGCGATGTCATGATCGCCAGACCGGTCGGACCGGCGTCAAACGTGAACTCGGCCAGCAGCGGCAGCGTGGTCGAGAACTCGAACGTCAAGGTGCCGATCATCGCCAGCATCACGAGTGTGGTTCGCAGTGTCGGATCCGCCCAGGCGTAGGCGAAGCCGTCGCGCAGTTGGCGCGGCGCCCTGACGCTTCGGACTGACGGGTGGAGCTGGTCTTTGCGGATCAGGAACATGGCGATGACTACGGCGACGTAGCTGAAGCCGTTGACGATGAAGCACTCGCCGACGCCGGCGGTGGCGATGATCACGCCTCCGACCGCCGGACCGATCACGCGGGCACCGTTGACGACGACGCTGTTGAGTGTGACGGCGTTCGTGACGTCGTCTGGTCCTACCATCTCCATCACGAAGGTCTGGCGGCTCGGGTTGTCGAGTGCTGTGACCGTACCGAACCCGGCGGCGAGGGCGTAGACCATCCACAGCTCGACGACGCCGGCCAAGGTGATGATGCCGAGCGTGAGCGCCAACAGCCCGGCGATCGTCTGGGTCCCGATGATCAGGCGTCGCTTCTCGAACCGGTCGGCCAGCATGCCGCCGACCGGAGCCAGCAGCAGTGTCGGGAGGAACTGCGCTGCGAGCACGGTGCCGAGCGCCGTGCCGCTACCGGTGAGCTGGAGTACCAGCCAGGCCAGTGCGATCGACTGCATCCAGGTGCCGCTGAACGAGATGATCTGGCTGACGAAATAGAGGCGGTAGTTGCGGAACCGCAGTGATGCGAACGTGCGGCGGGCGACGGCGACCACCGAGGCGTTCACTCGCCACCACCGAGCAACCGTTCGAGCGCCGGGAGAGCTGCGTCGATGACCGCAATCTCGTCGGGGTCGAGGTGTCCGAGTTGGGTGGCCAGCCAGGTGCGGCCGGCGGCGCGGGTGGCTTCGATGTAGGCGAGCCCCTCGGACGTGGCGGCGATGTGGGCGCAGCGTCGATCGTTCGGGTCGGTGCGGCGCTCGATGAGCCCGCCCTGTTCGAGGGCGGCCACGATCTTGCTCGCCGACGGTGGCTTGACGTGCTCGAATTCTGCGATTTGGCCGACCGTCAGTCGTTCGTGCCGCACGACGGTGGCCAGCACTGCGAGCTGTGACGGGGTGATCCGCTCCGATGAGTTGGTGCGGATCCGACGGGCCAGCCGCAACAACACGAGCCGGAGCCGATCGATGTCATCGCCGGACCGTACTTGCGCGTCGGCCGGCGTCGTCACAGGAGTCGGACCAACCGGAAGCATGATCGTTAGCATAGGAAACTAATTTGATTCCGACACATCGGCCGAACGATTGGCCATCGGAGTGTGTCAGACACACTCCGAACGGTCGTAGAACCCCCCCATGCCTGTGTGGTCGGAGTGTGCCTGACACACTCCGAATCCGGCAACCCAGGATTGACAGCTTCGGTGCAGACGGCGACTATGGAACGGTGCAGTAGAGCGCAGTTCGTATCGGCTGGGGGTGTCAACGTGACTCAAGATCAAGACAAATCCGACACGAACCTGTCTGCCGACGACTCGATCGAATCGCTTCGCCGACTCTGGCAGGACGCCCGATCGGTGTGCGACGACCGGGATGCGGTTCTGAAGGCGAGGACGGATGAGGGTGCGCGGGAGCTTCTCGTCTGGAGACTGAGACGGGCTGCCCACGCTCTGCTAGCAGATCCCGCCGAGGACGCCGACACCGCTGACTTCCTGATGGACATGCATGCGTGGTTTACGCCATGGATGTCGTGGGGATGGGGTTGGGACTGGAACTCGAGAACGAGGGGTGTTGGGATCGACGTCGAACTCCCGACGCAGCTCCTGCGCGAAGTCGGCGAAAGGGCCTGGTTGGGCAACCTTTCTCGCGACCTGACGACGCTCGCTGGACAAGGCTCGACCCGATTGCAGGGGCCGTCGTGGGACATGCTGAGAGACTGGATCCAGGTTCTCGAGAGTGAGTGTCGATTGGTCAACTCAGATCCGGAATCGCCGGTCTATCTCGACGACACCTGGCTGTTTGACAAGTCTCAGGCGTTTCCGGCCGAAGCGATCGCCGAGCTCGCAATCTCACCAACGGTGGGACCATTGCTCACGACCCTGTCGTCGCTCGGGTCTTTGTTCCCACCGTGGGGACTGACGCTGAGCGATCGCACGAACTCCACGGCGACTGAAGACGCGCTGTTCAACCGACCGATCCGAAAACAACTCGGTTTGCAAGGGGTTGGAGGCGATGCAGAGCGGGAGATGGCCCAGTTGCTGCTGCGCGGGGAGGAAGTCATGCAACGGATCATCAGCAGCGGGACCCTACAGTTGGCCGCCGACGCGATTGAGCCGCCCCCTACCGCAGAACTCGACTTCGAGTTCCTCCCGGCCTTCCTCAAGGGTTCGCAAGGAGACTTCCGGCTGGTTCGACTGGACACCCAAGTACTGATCGGGGCACCCCCATCTCAGGTCCATGCCGCGCGAATCGGCCTGAAGTACGACTTCGGGGATTCCACGGCGGTCATCCACGAAGCAGAGCCGAATGCCGTAACCGAAGAGGTTGATGTAGAGACGAAGCAAGTCGGCAAGGAGAACACGACGGGAGTCAACGCCGGTGCCCGCATCGGTCCGAGCTTCTCGAGGCTTGTGAACTTGGGGGTATCTCGCTCCAAGCGAATCTCAGCTGCGCGGAGCGTTCGAAGGGCGCGAGCGGTTCATCGCATCAAGCAGAACGTCTTCGGCCGTGGCGTTGACTGGGAGTTCGCCAGAACCGCCACATTCGATGTCGCCGGTACGCATCGACTCTCGGTTCGGGCGCTGGTCCCAGCGAATGCGATGATGGTCACTGTCGAGGGAACGATGGAAGTCAGCTTCGTTGACGGCCATACCCTGGACTACTCCGAGACCCGCGAGATGCCGTTGCCGGCGAGCTAGACGAACACCCACATAACACAGAAGGAGCACCCAATGAACGGATCAGACATCCTTGGAGGAGGAGGCGACGACATCTTTGACAACGAAGAGTCCAATGACCTCCTGACTAACGAAGAGGTCGGAATCATCAATCGCGATGATGTAACCGACGGGGGCGGCCAAATGGATCCCGCGATCCCAGCAAGCATCGATGATGACGGTGACGGGGACGACTTCGCGGCGATCCCGGCAAGCGAGCCGATGGCCTAACCGCAGCTGGGGCGCAGGGCGTCGTCCGCGTCACGCGAACGGATCAGGACTTCGAGACGTTGTACCGCCGACTCAATCGCGCCGAGAACGTCAACCGGCGTCTCGATCAACGCCAACGACCTCGTGACACGGGTGCCCTGCAAGATTAGGGTCGGCATCTGGGAGGGGTAATGGACACCGAACGCGCCGCACCCGCCGACGAGGCATCGCAACGAGAGTCCATGTTGGCTAGAGAGTCCCTGTTGGCTAGAGGCGTCGCGGCCCTGTTTGTCATTGCGCTCGTCGTCGCGACGATCTCCTCGCTGGTCGGCGGCGACGGACCCTACGGGTAGTGGCGTGAACGACGCAGCCGACATCAACGACGAATCCGACATCAACGACGAATCCGACATCAACGACGAATCCGACATCAACGACGAATCCGACATCAACGACGATTCCGCCGGCGACGCGCCCGATGCAGCCGCACGGTTCGTCGAGTTCGACCGGGTGGCTCGCGAGCCGGCGGCCCTGTTGCCGCTCGCCGCGATCGCAATCGTCGCGTTCGGAGGGCTACACCTGATCGTCGACCTGTTCGCATTCAGTGGCGACTTCATGGGCCAACTCGGAGGTGTGCTGACGGACTCGCACACCGTCGTCACCGGGGTTGCATTGGTGGTCTGTTTCTCGGCGCTCGTCGCGGCGCCGGTGCCGTCGCCCGTCGGATCGTGGCGCGTGCTGTCATGGGTGCCGGCATTGCGGTCGGCGCCCGAGCGCACGCTGCACCGGGTGATGGTGGTGCTGCTGGCTGTCGGAGTCGCGCAGACCGTCATCGCCGCCGCCAACGCCTATGACGGAGATCGCCCGACCGCCGTGATCGTCACCCACGATCTGTTCTATGTCACGACCGTTGCGGCGGTGGTGACGTTGCTGATCGCCGTCGCGGTCTCGCGCTCCTCGGCACCCGACTGGAGCCGTGCTCCCGCGGCGCGTCAGGCCTTGGCGGGGGCGTTGTTCGTGTGTCCGGCGCTCGGTCTGTTGCTGACGATCCTGTGGCTCGCCGAACTGTGGGACTTCGATACCCGTGGAGCGCTCGTTGTGGGCTCGTTCGCATTGTTGGAAACCGTTGTTGCAACGGCGGTTCTGGTGGTCGCCAACGTCGTGGTGCGCTCGGCCTATCCCGCCGATCCGGCCTCGCCCGATCGGGTCACCCCGGGGCGAAGTGTCTCGAACGCCCTCGATAACTCAGGCGACGTACTCAGGTGGATGGTTCCGGTGTCGGTGGTGATCGGAGCTTTGCATGTCTTGTTGGCGGTCGGTCACGACGGTGAGTTCTCAGCGGGTCTGGGTTTCGTGGCCTTTGCCAACTCGTCGTTCGACGTGGTCGCGATCGTCGTCGGCGTGCTCCTGCTCCGCCAAGCGGGTACGCGCTATGGCGTGCCGAATCTGTTGGCCGTCACCGGAGCGGGCGGTGCCCCTCAGCTCGACCAGCTGATGCGGGTTGGGGTCTATCTGGTCGCCTACCTCGGCGTGTTCAGTGCGCTCGTGTCGGCTTGGGTGTTCCGCGGCGACGCAGGCGAAGTCTGGTACTACTTCTTCAACCGCCTCGTGCGCACAGCGATCGTGCTCGGCGTGCTATTCGGGATACGGGCGATTCACCTCGCTCGTCAGGCCTTCGCAGGGCCACCCGTCGAGATCTGACCGCTGGCGACCCGATCCGATCGACGAGTCAACCGCTTCGACGACAGTCGCTGCGCAGGTCTGTGAAAGCACGGGGCAAGGGGTGTTACAGGGCCGCCATCGCCGCCGCCGCTGCCGGCGCAACCAACGCCGCAACTGGCCACCTCACCTCAAGCCGAGGCTTCTCCGCGCCGTACGCTTCGCGCCATGCCGATCGTCGCCACAAACCACACCAGCTTCACCGTCTCGGACCTCGATCGCTCGGTCGCCTTGTGGCGCGACGTGATCGGGCTCGAGTTGGTCTCGCTCGGACCGCGTGATCCGGCGCTGATCGAACGAGTCGTCGGCGTCGAGGGGGCTGACGTGATGATCGCCTTGCTCCGCGGCCACGGGCACACACTCGAGCTGATCGAGTACCTCTCGCCAGCTGAACGCGAGCACGTCCGGCCCCGGCCCTGCGACGTCGGTTTCGCGCACATTGCCTACGACGTGACCGATCTCGACGGCGTGCTTGCCGCGGCGGCCGAGCACGGGGTCGAGCCGATCAACCCGCCGGTGAAGGTCGACAAGGGACCGAATGCGGGAGTGCGCGCCGTCTATACGCGCGACCCGGATGGCATCACGATCGAATTCATCGAGAAGCCGTCGGTCTGAGTCGGCGGCTGCCTCAGGCGTTCTGCCAGCCGCTGTAACGCCGGATCTTCACCGCGCTGCGGTCGAGGTCGACCAAGTTCGGCCGACCGATCAGCGCCTGCGTGCGATCGATCTCATCGTGGAAGATCTCGAGCATCCGATCGACGCCCTGCTCGCCCCCGGCGGCGAGGCCCCACCAGAGTGGCCGGCCAACCATGACGGCTTTGGCGCCCAACGCCACAGCCTTGACAACGTCGGTGCCGCGGCGGATACCGCCGTCGAGCATCACGTCGATCTGACCGTCGACCGCACTGACCACCTCGGGCAATACGTCGATCGATCCGGGAACAGCATCTGCCTGCCGCCCGCCGTGGTTCGACACGATCACTCCGTCGGCGCCATGGTCGACGGCTCGCCTTCCGTCCTCGGCATCCATGATTCCCTTGATCATCAGCGCACCGCTCCACTCTCCGCGGAGCCAGTCGAAGTCCGACCAGTCGTTGGCCGGGTTGTTGAGGTCGGCGGTGTAGCGGGCGAGTGACTCCACCCCCTTGTTCTTATCGGGGGCGACAGTCGCGAGATTGGCGAAGTTCACCGGCGGACCGAACAGTGTTTCGCGAAGCCAAGGCAGGTGCCTGACCATATCGAGCGAGCTGCGCAGCGTTGGACGAAGTGGCACGGTGAAACCGGTGCGCGTGTCGCGCTCGCGTCCCCCAATTGTCGCCGAGTCGGCCGTAACTGCGATCAGCCGACAGCCGACGTTGCGCGCCCGCTCGAGAAGAGCTCCCACGACCTCGCGGTCGCGCCACGGATACAGCTGGAACCACAGCGGCCCGGTCGTCTCGGCCGCGATTTGCTCGATCGTGAAACTCGATGCCGAACTGACCATCAGCACGGTCCCCGCCCGATTCGCCGCACGTGCGGCGCCAAGCTCACCGTCGCGTGATGCAAGGCGGGTGAGACCCGTCGGAGCGAGCACGACCGGCATCTCGATTCGCTCACCACACACGGTTGTGGACTGGTCGCGCTCGGAGACATCCACGAGGACCCGCTGGCGGAGCGCCACGTCACTGAAACCGCGGCGGTTCTCCCGCAACGTGAACTCGTCTTCGGCGCCACCCTCGAGGAATTCGGCCACCATCCGGGGGAGTCTTCGTAGCGCGGCACGTCGCAGATCCTCGATGTTTACTGCCGTGCGCACCGGTCGAGGGTAACTGCAGCAAGTAGCGGTCGTCAAAGGGCCATGAGCGTGGCCTCGACCGGGAACGTGGTGAGGCAACCGCTCGAGTCGAGGAACGTATTCACACCGCTGTAGCTCGCGCCGCGATCGGTCGACTCCAACATGTAGGTCTCGGGTTCGACGCCGCCGAGCGTGAGCTCGATGGTAATAGTGTCCCCAGCCGCCCTCCATGTCCCCTCGCTGAGGTGTTGCGCTTGGGCGAGCGCCGCCGCACCGTCGCCGCGGAGGCCGATCTCGATCGTGTCGCTGAAGCCGCTGAACCCGCAACCGCCGCTCGGCTCTCCGTACACAGCCGTGTATGTCGCGACACCCACAAGATCCGCCGTGGGATCGGTCGTCGAGGTGCTGCTGGTCGAGCTGGTGGTCGTGCTGCTGGTCGTGATGGTGGTGGCGCTGATGGTGGCGCTGATGGTCGTGGTTGTCGAGACCTCCGTGGTCGTCGCCGCGACCGCACTCGACGTCCGGCTCGACTCCGGGATCGCTGCGATCACGAATGGGCCAAGATGCACGGTCGAAGTCCAGGCGCCGCTCTCACCGCGCGTTCGGAGATGGAAGTACCACGTCCCATCGCCCAGCTCGGGACTCGCAACCTGTGTTGTGTCGCCGGACAGATCGACCGATCGATCGGGCAGCGAATCGGGCAGCGATGTCCAGTCGATCGAGAAGCCTTCTGCGCCCGAGGGCGGTGACCATGCGATCAGGACGATCCGATCAAATGACGGCACGCCCGTGTCGTGAGACGGACTTCGCGCATCATCCGGATCGCGCAGATCCGAACCTGCGCCACCCGCAGCAACGACCAGGAGTATCACCGCCACCGCGACGGCTGCCAGTGCTCCCGCCACGACGACGATGCGCGTCCGGCGGCTCGCAAACCACCAGCGATTGCGGAGCCTTCCGAGCACGCCTGGCGGCACGTTGACCCCGTGGGCGTCACCGAGTCGGCCGCCCAGCGATTCGAGCATCTCGCTCCGTAGCGACACGGCGAGCGCGAGTGGAGCAAAGCTCGAGAACAAGGCGGCCGGGGCGACCACCTGTCGGCGCTCCTCCCCGCAGACTTCGCAACCGCGCACGTGCTTCGAGACCGCCCGTCGTCGAGTTGGCGTGAGAGGGCCATCGCCGATCCGGGCGACGACCGCGTCGAGCCCTGCGCACTGATCCGAACGGACACGGACCAGTTCAACGGCGACCGCCTCTTCGAGGGACTGCCGCAGCCGTGACAGCTTCTTGTGCGTGTTTGCACGACTGACGCCCAGGACGAGGGCGATCTCCTCGGTGCTCAATCCCTGGCGCAGCTGCATATCGAGCAGGGAGTACTCGTTCGGGTTGAGGGCCGCAGCGGCATTCCACACAAGGGCCGCCAGATCGCGATCTTGTGTGGCCCGACCATGCTGCGATTCCGGATCGTCGACAGCGGTCATGTCGAGCTGAACGAAATCCTCGTCGAAGTCGGTGGGGGTAGAACGACCGCGGCGCCGTACCTCGTCGATCGCCGCGTTGCGGGCGATCGCGTATAGCCACGCCTTCGGATGCGTCGGCACCGGCCGGCGCTGCAGGCTTCCCCAGGCCCTGACGAACGTGACCTGAACGATCTCGGCCGCCGCTTCGCGATCTCGGACGATTCGCGCTGCGAAGTCGAACAGCCGGTCCGCGTAGCGCTCGTACAGGTCGGCGAGCGAAGCATCGTCGCCGGCCTTGATCTCGGCGACGAGTTCTCGATCGCTCGGTTCTCGAACCGGCGCATTCATCGTCGCCAGAAATCGTAGTCGGCCCCGTTCGGAGGGCCAGCCGGAGAAATCTTCCAGAAACCGGTCAGGTCGCCCGTGTTCGGCCGTCTCAGCCTTCGACAGCGACGAACAGACCGCTGCACGACAAGGAGGAGTATCCCATGCCAAAGCCACCGAGCCCAGAAGAAGTGGCCAAGAACCTCGACGCCCTCGAGGACCTCATCAAGGCGGTCAAGAAGGCCGTCGAGACCGGTGAGGAGATTGCCGACACGATCGACGAACTCGACGAGCTCCAGGCGCGGATCGAGGCGATCCGAGAGGACCCAGAACTCCAGAACGGCGAAGCGTACGCCGAGCTGTTCGTCGACATCGCGATGTTGATCCCCGACAACATGCCGATTCCGCCCGCCGTGAAAGAGGCGCTGCGAGCCGCACTGACGCTGCTCGGCAAGTTCTTCGGATGGTACGTGGATCTCGCCTACGGCAACCGATGGAGGGAGTTCAAGAAGAAGATCAAGGCCGGGTTCCCCGCCGACGAGGCAGCGAAGTTGACCGGCGCGACGATGGCGGTTCAGGCATATCTGATCTGGCGTTATCGCGAGGAGCAGAGCGACGCGCTCGAGGCGAAGAAGAAGACGAAGAAGGTCGTCCAGCGCACGGTTCGCGCCGCGACGTTCGGTACGGCGACCGCCGTTCTGCTCGCCGTCGGCACACAGATGGTTACGTCGAACGACACCAGCGGCGCGCCGAACGAGCAGGCCGTGTCGGTCGAACAGCCGGCTCCTGTCGGCCCGGCCCAGGACGAGTCCGCTGTGGTCACGCCTGGCGTCGATGCCATCGATACCGACCCTTCGACACCGGTGGCTGAGATCGAGACGGCGATCACGCCGCACGTTTCCGCCGGAGGCGATCCGACTCCGATGATCGAGATGGGCCAGCCGGCAGTGAGCGTGCAAGAGCCGGTTGTCGACACCTCCGTGTTCGTCGGCACGCACACCTATGGAGCCCAGTTCCAGAACCCGGCCGGCGATTGCGGCTGGGGTGCGTTCGACGACAGCATCCTGATCGATCTGCTCGTTGGAGGGAGCGCACAACTGCGCCAGGCACAGCACCTGTTGCTCGGCGGATGGTCGGTGGCGGCCGAACACATCCTGCTCAGGCTCGCCCTCGACTCAGCAACACCCGAGACGTATGAGCTGGCCTCGTCCGACGACGGTGAGACGTTCACCGGGACGAGCACCTATCAGGATTCCTCCGGCTGCGTCACGACGTACGAGGTCACTGCGCAGCGGGCCTCGTACGAGCCCCGGATCGCTCCTGATTCCGCCGATTCAGCGGGCGAGGGAGCCTTCACGACCGACGTCGCCGAAACACCGGCAACGGCCGAGACTTCCAACAACGTCACGACCGACGTGACCGAGGAACCGGTCACGGTCGACGTGACATCAGACGAAGCAGCTGCAGAAGCCGGTGAACTCGCCGACGACGCAGCCGAGGCACCGGTCACGGTCGACGTGGCATCGGATGAGGCAGCTGCCGAAACCGGTGAACTCACCGACGAGCCGTCCGTGACGCCGGAAGCGGAATTGCGAACGGACGCGGTGCCGGTCGATGAGGCCGGTGGCGAGCAGCCGCCGACCGATGCGACGGGCGAATCTGCTTCAGATTCGTCGGCGGTCGACACTCGCGTGGGCGGATGATTCAGCCCCCGACGTTCTCGTGTTCGAGCTGCGACGCGATCTGGTCGCGGCTCGAACACGGCGTCGCGTGTGCCGAATGTGGCGGGGGTCATCTATGGCGTCGGTGCCCGATCTGCGACGGAATATGCGGGGCGGTGTTCCTCAGGGCGCTTACGCATTCATGGTCCACGGCGATCGCTCAATGGTTCGGCACCTGCCAAGACTCGAGTCACTGACGATTCGTCATGCTCCGCACTGGAACGGTGCGCCGAGCGCCCTCGCCGGGACTCTCGATCGCTCATCCGGGTTCCGCGTCCGTTGGCGACGACGACGACCAGCCCGCCCCCGCCTTGCGTCCATCGCGGTCATAGGCGGTCATACCGCACTCACACCGCGACACCCGCTCGTCGATGCAACAGCCCCCGATGTACCAGCCCCGGCGGCGCGCCTCGGCGAGGCCCTCCTGTGTCGGCATGCCCCACATGATTCGCATGACCTTGCCGCCACACTCCGAACATGTCTCGCCGATGTGCCGCTTGCCCATATCGACAGTTCTACACCGGGGCTGTGGCAGCGACCCTGGACCGACGCTGCGCTGGATCGGATTTCGGGGTACTGAAGAAGACCCCCGGTCGTGATCACCGAATCGCCCTCCGCAGGTACCCGTCGGCGCGTTCACGCCCGTGTTGATGTGGATAGGTCAGTGAAAACGATTCGACCCGCACCCCGTGCTCATCGATCTCGATGCTCGGGTCGATCTCGATCAACTCGGCGGCTCAGCTGCCTGCTGCTGGTGCTGGTGCTGCAGCCTCACGTTCGGGCAGGTCGAGGAACTCCTCGGTGATCGCCGCGATCAGTGCTCCTGCGACACCGCCGGGCTCCCAGGGCGCGGTCCGCACGATCTGACACGACACCGGCAGCGGATCGAGGTCCGCGGCGCGGGCCCACTCGACGACGTCACCGGTCAGGAATCGTTCGGCAAGCACCGCCACGCCGAGCCCGGCCTCGACTGCGGCCCGCACGTTGACCGATGTCGGCGCCGTGACCGTGTATCGATACGGGATTCGGTGCTGCTCGAGGATCGGCTCGCTCACCGGACGGTAGAACCCGCTCGCGCCGTAGGTGATCAGCGGCACTTCACCCTCGTCGTACGGCATGTCGCGGTGGGTCGCCCAGCGCAGCTCCTCGGTCCACAGCACGACGTCGGCGGACCGTACCTCGTCCTCGGCCACCTGCAGGACGGCAACATCGATGCGGCCTCGTTCGAGCAGCGGCGCAAGCCGCCGGCTGTGGTCGACGATGAACTCGATCGTCGCCTCCGGGTACATCCGCTTGAAGCGCCCGAGGATGCCGACCATCCGCACAGCGCCGACCTCCTCGTTCGACCCGACCTTGATCGTGCCCGTGAAGTCCGGGCTCGCGAGCCGCTGGACCATCCAGTCGTGGCGTTCGACGATTGCGTACGCGTCGTCGAGCACGACGCGCCCCTCCCGCGTCGGACGCAGCTCGTGACCGTCGCGGATCAGAAGCGGGCGACCGACCCGTTGTTCGAGCCGCTTGATCTTCCAGCTCACGGCCGACTGCGACACCCCGAGATACTCGGCGGCCCTGGTCATGCCGCCCCGTTCGAGCACGGCGATCAAGGTCCGGAGCGACTCAACGTCGAGCTGCATTCAGGTACTATGACATGATGTCATGAAAAGAGCAAACAAGTGTCGGTTGTGTCATAGACGCGACGTGCCGACAATGAAGTCATGAACCTCCGCGCGGTCCACATCCCCCATCCCCGCCTTATCAATCGGCGTCGGCGCGCCCGCTTCGAGCGGTTGGCCGACCACGACCGATTCAGCACTCCGAGCGATCTCGTGATGCGCCCGTTCTTCCAGGTCCCTGGCCTCTACCGCTGACCAACAGCGGAGCGCCTAGCGCGCGGTGGCTTCGGTATACTCTCGGTATATGAAGGCAACCACTATCAAGGTGAGCGTCGAAACTCGAGAGCGCCTCCGCGAGTTGGGCGGTGCGACATACGAAGACACCGTCGTCGAAGCACTCGACGCGCTCGAGGCAGACCGATTCTGGGCTGAAGCCGAAGCCGCAGCGCAATCGCGACAGAACCTGCCAACGGCCGAGCGCAGGCTTCGAGAAGAGGCCGAAGCCGCGGTCGACCGTGCGTTTCGTCGCATCCGATGAGCGAGCCGGGTGACATTTACGTCGCGGACCTCGGCGACGAGCAACGTCACCGAGTGATGATCGCATCGACGTCGCGATTCAGCCAGCTTTCGGGACGCGTTCTAGTAGCTCCCGAGATCTCGTCCCCACCAGACGAAGTGCCATTCCCGTGGCGGATCGAAACCGATGAGGGCGTGTTCGCCGTCGATCTCATGTTGACGGTTGCGTCCGAACGGCTGCTCGAACAGGCCGGTCGGGTCAACGCCGCCGCGACAGCTCGCATGCGCCGAGCGCTCCGACAGATTTCATGAGTTTCAGCTGCACGGCGTGAGCGCGCCTCCGATCGGCTACCGGAACGTCAGCAACTTCCGCGCCGAGAACATTCGATCGGGTGCGGTCGTCAACTGTTGCAACTGATCGCCTACGCCATCGGTGTGCCCGACGGGCCGCCTGGTCAGAAGACGGGGAATACGGGCCGTTGTCCGACCCGCTCCGAACGGGCGAGCGCGTAGAGGACCTGCCAGTCGCCGTGGAGGTGCCGGGCGATGCCCTCGATGATGTCGACGACGATCGCCACGCCTTTGGGATCTGTCTCCGGTCGCGACTCGCCGACGCTGACGGCGAGGTCGTCGAGGTGGAGCAGGACCTCGATCAGGCGGGTGCGACA
>Ga0255048_10001252_pt1 | contig 18077 bp, 38 predicted proteins | sample JV7_2_2_MG_FD_183619 | JGI IMG/M metagenome (GOLD analysis project Ga0255048, IMG submission 183619) | Seawater microbial communities from Jervis Inlet, British Columbia, Canada - JV7_2_2 | ecosystem: Environmental > Aquatic > Marine > Inlet | place: Canada: British Columbia | collected 2016-10-06
CTACATTTAAAAAAAAATAGATGTCAGATAACTTAGATTTGGTAAATGAGTATAAGGATCAAATCCGAATACTTAAACAGGAAGTAGCTGAACTGCAAGACGCAGGTAAGTCTAAAGACGCAGCTAACAAAAGGTGCTTACAAAAACTAGAGTATTGCCAAAAGGATTTAGAACAAACTACAGAAAAAGTTAAGGAGCTTGAAGAAAAAATAAAAAAAAGTAAAGGTGGATAACAATGAATAATGAAAATAATTTTAGTTTTAATTATATGCTCCGCAGTAAATGGGGAGTGCGATAGAGGATGGGAAAAACAAAATATAAATTTTTCAGATTGGGATTCTTGCATGAGGCAGGGATATGTTGAATCTTTAGGAGTTATGGATTTAATGGGAGCTGATTATGTTAATGAAAATAAAACTTATATTAAATTCTTTTGCAAAAAAATTAAAAAAGAAGAAGTAGATTTATAATTATGAAACTCAGTCAAAACTTTACATTAAAAGAAATGACGCAAAGCCAAACGGCATTAAGAAATCATATAGATAATTCTCCAAACGATTTACAAATTCAAAACATAGAAGAACTTGTTAAAAATATTCTTCAACCTTTAAGGGACTACTACGAAGCTCCTCTTAAAATAACTTCTTGCTATCGTTCTCCAAAATTATGTGAGAAACTAGGATCTAGTTCTAATTCTCAGCATTGTGCTAACAACGGTGCAGCTTGTGATTTTGAAATTCCAGGTTATGATAACAAACAAGTGGCCTCACACATTAAAAACAATTTTGACTTTGACCAACTGATACTTGAATATTATGATGAAAGTGATATTAATTCAGGTTGGATTCATTGTTCATTTTTATCTGGTAAGAATAGGAAAGAGTCCTTAATAAAAGATAACGAAGGTTATCATCAATGGAAGTAACATGGCAAAAAAAAAGAAAAAAAACAAAAGCAAAAAAAAGAAGAATAAAAAAGGTAAAAAGAAAAGATAATTCTTTTTAATGCTTAAAAAAAAGAAGACCAAGAAAACTTGGAGCAGAAAAATTCATGCAACTTATGATGTTGGTGATTGCAAATATTGTGCCAAGCACATTAATTCAGATATGTCGTTTGTAGTATTTGCCACTAAAGAACCAGCTCATTTTTCTTGTTATAAAACGCAAACAGAAAAGGAACAAAATGCCAAAAGTCGGTAGAAAACATTTTTCATATTCAGCAGCAGGAAAAAGGGCTGCCAAAAGGTATGCTAAAAAAACAGGAAAAAAAGTTACTCATAAAAAAAAGTACGCCTAATCTTGTTGCTAAAAGTCTGAGAAACCCACAGTATCAATCTCAAATCATACCCTCTAAAAAGATTTATAATCGTAAAAAGATTAATAAAACTACGGATAAGGTGTAATCATTTGATATGATTGGGTATGGTTGGAGGGTTATATTAAGGGTTGTAAAGCTAAAACAATTCTAATATATTAAAATTCTATCAATTACACTTCTCAGGCTAGTCGGTTGACCTATTCTTGGTTCCGACTAGCCCTGCTTACACATAGTTGTATTACTTACTTACCAGTTTTTGTGCTGCTACTACCTGCAGATTCAAATGGTCGGTAATTTCACCATAAGAATTAGGATTAGGATAATGCTTTTCATTCCTGTGTTGATTGTTCACATGAATTTCTGGTTCATTATCTTTGTAAGTTAATTGACTTGTAAAAGTTTCATAATCAAATCCTTCGTAGAAATAGGAAACAGGAACTTTAAAAAACTTAGCTAATTTTCCTAAAACAAAAGAACTCAATCCATTAACACCCTTTTCATACTTTTGAACTTGTTGAAATGTTTTATTTAAGGCATTTCCAATATGAGTTTGAGTGAGTTTGAGTTGTATTCTTTTATTTCTTAACTTCTTCCCTACATGACTATCAAATGATAACTTTTCTTTTGTATCAAGTGGCATAAAGACAATACTCCTTTCTAGTTGTTCACAACCATTTACATTTTATCCACACAACTTATAAATAAATTATGTCGTAATTATGTCTTGCTTTGCCTTTTCCAGTTGAAGATCATCTTGCTTTTTTAAAATAGCATCCTGCTTTTTAAAAACCCAGCTTTTGTATTTATACATTAGCCTAGTTTCATTTTGTACTTGATCCTCCAACTCCCTTATCTTTTTTGGATCGTAGTCCATCTACCTTATCCTCCTTTAACAACTTAACTGTGGAAAATACTGTTCTCTGACCACTAATTTCTTTCACCCTTGATTTATCAGAGGCTTCAAGTTGATTGGCAGCTTCTTCTACATTATCAAAGTCTTGCTCCATGACTGCCGTCAACTCTATGTTCCACACTTTAGTACACTTCTGCATAATTACAACTCATAGTAATTATTGACCTTCAACTTACCTTCTTTAGCTAAATTATTCAAGCTATATTTCCTCATAAAATAGTTATGAGATTGTACCAGTCCAAGTTGTTCAGCCTGTTTTAAAAGTACCCCAATTCTTTGTTTGGAAACATTTAAAGATTTTCCTATTTCATTTAACTTGGGGTATGCCTCATGTTCTTTATGGTATTTGGACATAAAGGTAAGTATCTTCTTAATTTGAGGGCTATAAAAAACCCTGCCATTACTTGTCATTTTGATCCTCCTGATCTTGAACTTTCATCATTTCTTTTAATAAAGAATTGTAACCCTCAATATCTAAGTGAGTATCTGTTTTATAAAGATTCTTTTTTGTGCCATCATTAATCGTTCTAGTTAATTTAAGCACAATCATAAGTTGAGGAATTAAAGTAACAGGAACAGTAAGCTCCCTTTTATTAATAACTTCTAAAACCCCTTGAATAAATTTAGCAACCACATAACAGTTGTTAGGAAAGTGTCCGTAGTCATCTTCCTTTTTATCCAAAAGTTTTTTAATTATTTTTTCTTTAGAATTTGGATTAATGTATTTTATATTATCATTACTCATTTTTTTGCCTTTCTTCCTGCTACAATAGACCAATAAATATGACTTAAATGAGGATTGTCTCTCCAATGTATGTGATAAAAATAGTTTTTAATCATATCTAATATTCTTTTGTCGGTATATTTTTGTGGCTTAGTTATGTTTCTTATATCTCCACTCATTTCTTTTTTTCCTTTCTTATTTCTTTTATTTCTTTTGCATGAATTAGATTATCGTATTGATGATCTTCTTTTTCTAAACTTAAATTTTTTTTAAGTTTAAAATTTTCTTCTTCCAATTCAGAAATTCTAAAACTTAACCTTTTATTTTTATCCATTAATACTTCATATCTTTTTTTTAAATCAATCATGTGATCTATCCTCCATTTCCATCATTATAATTTATATAATATTTTCCATCTCCTGATACACAGTAATGAAGAAATACTATTTGATCTTTGTAGTATCTATGAATCCACACCTCACCACTGCCAGGATAGTAGTTTGGATTTTCAATAAACTTTGTATGCTCATCAATTTTATCTGAACACCATTCTCCTATTTCTAAAGTGATAGGAACTTTAGCAACATCTCCATTTAGTAAGTGCATTACCATAATTATAACTTTCATTTTAAAAAGGTGGTGGTTTTACACCACCCCATTAAAGAAGTTAAACCTGTTTAGGTTTGCGTTCTACCAGTTTATGTACGATACGACCATCTTCCTTTGTGTTAATCCACTCTGTAAGATTAATAGTATCTCCAGCTTTCATATCTTTGCTTACTTTATATGAACCCCAAAATTTTTCTGGGTTTTCTTGATCTCTATTCAAGTAGCCTTCTCCTGCTTTTAATTCAAAAGCCATCTTAGTTCCTCCTTAGGTTAAGTATTTGTGTACGAATTGTGAGATTCATTTTATTTAGTGTTTTAAATTCATTAGTCTTGGTAAATGAATCCCAGAACCCAGCCTTATGAATTAGTGTCTTGAGTTTTTCCACCTTAAAGCCCAAGTTTTTAAATTCCTTTTTATCAATTCCATCTTGGATGTCATCCAAACTGGTTTGAATAAAAAGTTTATCTATACTTTCATGTTGTCCATTTGATTTTGGTTTTGGTATTGGTGTTGGTATTGTTTTAGGTATAGAATTATTTTGATTGTTCATTTTCTTTGAAATATTATCTTCATCAGGCATTTCAGAAATAGCATAGACATGACCATGTAATCCCACCAATTTTAAAACACATCTATCAAATGCCCTTTTCTCTGCCATCGCTACTGGGTAAGCATTTTTAGAATTTCTTGGACTACATTCTCCATAAGAAAACTGATCCACTTTTCCTAACCTTGCATGACATTTAACAATGGCTGTGCTTTCATCAGCTTTAATAGTTTCATACTTAATAACTTGAACTCCAGCACTAGCTCCAATTTCTTCGATGTATCGGTGGTACATAATTTGTGTACCATGACAATCCCATAAGGCTTTTTGCTGATCTATATTATATTTAATTAAAATTCTTTGTACTTTTTCATCTATCATATTGTCCCCTCTTTCCCTTCTTTTTTTTCTACTTCTTTTATTATTTCTTTTATTTCTTTTTCCTTTTCCTGATAATAAACTTCCTTAACTTTATCCTTGACCCATTTTTCTAACACTTCATTATTAATAATTCTTTTTATATCTTCGCTGCTAATACCATCTTGAGTTTTATAAACCATCATAGAACCTTTCCATTTTTTGCACATCTTCTTCCTGAATATGAGAAAGAAAAAGATTGTCTTTATATTTTTTAATCTCAGACCAATCCACACCAACCATACAAGCTAACTTTTTTATATCCCCTTGTGCCATCCTCAACATTTCTTGTCGTTGAATATTAATCTGAATAAATTTATTAAAATAATATTTCAATCCTTCTTGTGTTAAGTCTTCACAATTATGTTTATTAAAAAGAGTTGCACCATCTCCATCCACATAAATAAGAGCTGCCTCATAGTCTTTGCCTAAATGATTGGCATACATTGCTACTGCAATTAAATGGGTGAAGTGAGGAGATTTTAATGTGTTGGGTTTTCTACTATTATAAACTTTTTCGCCTTTATGTTTTTTAGCAGTGCTTAAATAAACAGAAGGAAATCTATTTTTATGTTCGGTAAATATTTTAAGAGGCTTGTTACGACAATCAATTGCACCATCATTGGCAATATTTAAAGTTTGACCCATATATTTATTGTCATACCAATTGGAAAAAGAAACTTCTATTTCCCAGTCTTTAATATATTTGCCTGAAATTTCTTTAAGAGTATCAAGATGGCTTGATACCATTTTTTCTATTTTTTTTAAAATAAATGTTCCTTTAATATATTCCTTTTCAGGAAATTTATTATTTTCTAATATATTTTTATAATATTCTTCAACATCAGTAATTTTCATTTTACCTATTAAAATATTTTGAAAAAATCTATGAACGGCTGTACCTGTCATAAAAGAAATAGATGGACTTTCAGGTTTAAAATTTAAGTGAAGGGCTAAAGGATATTTAATGAACCACATCCAATTAGGTAAGCAAGTTTGAGAGGGGGAGGTATTAACCTTTTTAAAATCCCCTTGCATAAAAGCAATGTCAGTAAATCTATCAATCTCACTCATTGACAACATATTTACTATCAATAAGTAGTAAAGTCAATCATTGATTTAATTATTTTTATAGGGTAAAAACCCTTGATGCTCCCACCTTTCATTTACTACAAAAGACAGAAAATCAAGATAAGGTATATGGGTAGAAAAGAAGCCCAAGACCTAGATTGTGTGGGTATGTTCGTACCAACAGATAATGAAATTTTAATTTATAAAAATCAGTCCATGAAAAATGTCCTCATTACTTTCTTACATGAGTTGTATCATCTATTGTGTTCAAAAGATGGCATAAATGTGTCTAAATTTGGTGAAGAAAAAGTTGTAGATAAATTAAGTGAGAGTTTTGTTAGGTTATTAGTTCACAATCCTAAGTTGTTAAATGTTTTTAAAAAATTATTAAAATGAATAAGATTACTTTAAAGTGGGAAGAAATTATAGCTGGTGCAACCAGTGGTTTATTAAGAGAGGTTGAAAGTTTAAGACAAGGAATTGAATGGGGTCATGGTGCTAATTTCAACCAATATGAGAAATGGGGAATGACCATTAGTGGTGCGTTAGCAGAAATGGCATTAGCCAAAATGGGTCAAACATATTTTAGCCACAGTGTCAACAACTTTCATGGTGCAGATTTAATTATTAATGGTAAAAGTTGCCAAGTAAGATCTCAGTTGATGTCAAAAAAAACACACAATTTAATTATAAGACAAAATAAAAAAAAGGATGACTATTATTTTTTAATGTTAGATAATTTTCCAGAATATATTTGTCTTGGTTATGTAGCTCCACACAATATAGAACGAATTGGAACTTGGACTAATTTTAATATTCAATCAAGACCTTTTGTTTGGTCTGTCTCTAAAGAAAAATTAACCCCTTTAGAAAAGTTTAAATATGAACGATAAAATTAATATTAAAATGTTCAAGCCTTTTGGCTCAACAATTTCTGAACAAAATTTACCTAATGATTTAATTAAAGATTTTTTGGCTGACCTTAAAATGATTAGAGCTTTACCTGATGAGAAACGACAAGGTTATATGTTTGGTCATAAGTTAGTTGGCAGCGTTGAGTCGGAATATTTAATCACACCAAAAGTTTTATTAAAACATAAACATTCTTTTTTTGATGTTTGTATTTCTGAGTATTGCCAGACCTTATACCCAGACTTTAAAGTTAAGAAAATTTTGATAAATTCTGCATGGTTTGTGGTACAGAAAATAAACCAATTTAATTCCATACATCAACACACCAACCATACTGCTGTTGAACAAAAACACCCCCAGCTTTCTTGTGTTGGCTATTTGCAAATCCCTAAAATGATCCCATTAGAATGTGCAAAGCCTCACCATGATGTAAGTGGAACAATTGAATTTTTTGAAGGATCTGAAAACTATTTTTCTTTTAGTGCATATAAGAAAACAGCAGTTGAAAAAACTTACTTAATTTTTCCAAGTCATTTGGCACATTTTGTCGCACCATTTAATAGTGATGATCCTGATGCTGAACGCATAAGTTTTAGCCTGAACGCCTGTGTGGAATTTACGAAAACCAATGGAAAAGGAAATTAAAATGAAAAAAATTGTAACTTTTTTTAAAGGGGTGTGTATAATTTTTGTGGTTATTATGTGGTTTATATTGCTTCCTTTTATTTTTTTATATGATCGGATATTTGGAGGATGGAAAAAATGATTTGGTTATTATTATTTTGTATGTTGATGGGATATATATTGGCAACATATAAGAAAATTATTATTTATTTTAAAATGTTATGGGAAAAATTAAAGGCTTCTTAAAGGTTGAGCATGAATTATTGGATAATCCAGTTCTTAAACCTTTAGAGAAGCTGATTTATTGCCTGTTGCTACGCCTTAGAGACGCACCTAGAGGTTGTTGTCCTAGTTATGAGTACCTGATGAAGCGTTGCAAGGTAAAGCGAAGGAGAACGCTTCTGAGGGCTTTGGACAGATTAAGTTTATTTGGTTACATTACTTGGAAGCATAGAGGAAACAATTTAACTAATAAATATTTATTTAGAAATGATCCTGATTTTGAACAATCTTATTTAAACAATCTGAAGTTGAGAGCAATCATGAGTAGAAAGCAAAAGGAAAAATACCATCAAAGGTTGTTGCAACAAGGGGTTGCATCTAAAAAAGTACAGATAATTAAATAGCTTTCTGATATTTAGGACAGCTTATCTTACCAATTTTCGCCCACATTTTAGGAATATGCTTGTTAGTGGGTCTGGCAGTAGGATCTCATCCTGTTAATAACTTGTTTAAGGAGTTAAAAGGGATGCCACAAAAAAGACACCTTGATAGGTACAATAAAGGGTACATAATAAAGATATAATACTAATATATAACTAGATAGAATATGACCAGATATGTTAATCCTAAATATATTTTATATGAATTAAGCAAAATTAGAAAATCTTCTAATTTTAACTATAAAAGAGCTATTGAAAGAAACAAGAAGAAACAGTTAAAGCACCCCCCCTTGATAGACTTGCTAGAATTTATGAACTCAAAGAACTTTAGTGAGGCTGAAAAGGGAAAGGTGGTTGTGGAATATTGGGAAAAGGTCGCTGAAGATCCTAAGTTTGAGAAAGAATTTGCAGAACAGTTCAAGATGAAGTATAATCGCAAGGCATAAAGACAATATCTAGTATTTTTCTACAATTAGGAAAATCTGTGGCTTTACCTTATCTCCCTCTTTTTTTAGTTAAGGTAACAGCCACCTCCCTTTCCCCCTTTATAAGTCATGCTTATTTAATAAGTTTTTAAAATCTTCCCTTATATGAAACCTTGCATCTAAATAGGTATTTATAGTGTGTTTTTTTATGATAGTTTTTAAATCTTTTACAAAATCTGTATCTTCTGCAATACCCCTTGAAACTGATCCATACCCATTGGCTTTTTCAAAATCTTTAAATGTAAAAATATAACCACAGCTACAAGAACAATCATTTTTATAATCATTGTAATATATTGTGTTTTTTAAAACTTCACCCCAATATTCAACCTTACATTTTGGACAATATAAATTTTTACTCATTATTTTCTCCTCCCTTTGTTCCACCTTTTATTCCAAGCCCAAACATGAATTTTAGAGCTAAACTTTTCTATTAGGCTTAAAATAAAATCTTTCATTTGCGTTTTTTATAATCCTGTACCCAACCTGTTTTAATGTCTTGCTTGGCATTTTCAAAACAAGCACCATAATCCCACATATCATATATATCTGTACCCAAAATTTCCCCTTGCTTATTTAAAATTTCATAGCCATGAGTACCAAAAACTTCTAACAAATTTGTATTTTCATGTAGCTTATCCCATCCCTTTTCTGTCGTTGGCTCTTTAACATTTGGTTTTTGCTCTCTTACAACAATTGTAAAGCCTTTGTATTTTTGTTTTTTAAATTGAGCTGTCATTTTGTTGTGTTATTATGCTACCCCTAATTGCTGTAGTGTTTTTGCTTGTTTATTTGTTAATTCTGTTTCTGAATAAACTGATATTGCATTAAGCATTTGATTGTCCCAAAAGGTATTTTCTTTAAGACAATTACTATCTTTTTTGCTGATATTCCAAAATTCTTTACAATATCCCCACTCACTTTTTTTCTTATTAAAAATGTAATAGCTTTCATGTTCATAATCACCAATTCTACAATCAAATGTTACTAATATATTTTTCATTTGTTCCTTCCTTTTATTTAGATAAAATTAAGCCACTTATTAAGCAACTCAAAACAATAATAATAATTTCTTTATTTTCTATGATTAAGTTAGTCATTTTTTAAACCTCTTTTGCCATTGGTCTTGTTCAGCTAGTTTGCTGGTAAGATCTTTTGTTTTTCTGTTGTGGATCTTTTCAGCTATCCAAAAAATAACCACAAAGAAACCAACAGCTCCCAAGCAAATTGCTAAATCTTTAAATAGAATATCCCAAAAACTAGGGTCTTTAAAATGCTCTAATAAAGTCATTAAGCCACCTTTTCTTTAGTTTGAGAAACAATATAAACTCCGCTTTCATAGTCTATCAATTCAATATTAAGCCATAAATGATTTAATATTTTTGATACTGAACCAAAACCACAAGCACCATCAATTTGCGGAATTGTGTGCTTTTCTGTCGGTAGCTTTGAAGATTGTTTGTAAAAATCTTGATACCTAGCAAGACCTACAAAGCCGTCTTTTTTTTCTTGTTCTAGTGTTTTTTCTATTGGTTTCCAGTTAGGATTATGAAAAGTCAAGCCGTAAAAATCTTGCTTAAATTTTAACAAGTCTTTTTTAAATGCTTTTTCTATCCAAGAGCCTAAACAAGTTCCTTGCATATCATAACCACCGCCATTACATCTTGATACTTTTTGACCATCAACAAGCAAAGTACAAACATTATAACCATAAGTATTTTGAGCCTTGCTAGTAGTCCATTTAAATTTAAGTTTATTCATTTTATTTTCCTCCATCTATTGACAATTTAATTCAAATATAAATAGTTGTCAACACCTAATTATATTTGTTTTTCTATACTTGGCATCATTATTAAAAACTTAATAATGAAGAAGAAAAACATTGATAACCCTAACCATGTGCTTAAATGTATGGCTATGATTAAGCCTAAAAATGCTCCTGCAAAATGCAGGGCAAAATATAGTGCGTAAAATATTTCTTTCATTTTTAACCCTTTCAAAAAAAAAGAGGGCTATTTCTAGCCCTCTTAATTATTTTTATTATTTAAATGCTCTTTTCTTTAATGTATTAACAGCATTTTTATAGACTACTTCAGGTCTATTAAACATTGCGTCAACTCTTTTAACATCAATTAAAGCTGTTAATTTGTTGTATTTATCTAAAAATCTTTCATTGCTAAAATTTTGATTTTCAGATTTAAAGAACACACAAAAATCATTTAATAAATTTGTATGATCTTTATATTTATTGTCAGCTAATATTTTGACAATTGCTTCAAAATGTTTTCTGCTTAACATAATAGCCCTTTCATTTGTTTAAATGTTAATATATAAATAAACATAAGCTAAAATAAGCCTATTACTTGTCAATAGCTTTGTCAATAGCTAATAATAATATATTTATGAATATAACCAAATTAACACCTGAGACTTTAAGCTCTATATTTGAAGAATTAGCAAAAGGAGAAAAGAGTATTAAAGCTATATTAAAAGATAAAAATATAACTTATGAAGCATTAAGAAAACTGCTAAACAAGAAGCCCAAAATCAGGGCTGAATATGATCTAGCTGTACAAGATGGAGTGAGCTTAGCCTTAGATACAGCAATATTCAGGTTAAAAGATACTATTGAAGATCTTAAAAATCATCCTAATCAAAAGAGTAGTTTAGCAATATCTAACCTAGAAAAGGAAATAAATAACATGGTTAAGTATAGAGCTTCAGCATTATTGGTTAAATATCAGCCCAAAAGTAGCTTAAAAGTAGGCAATATCAATGAGAAACCTTTACTTGTTAAGTGGCAAAAGTAATTAAAAGATAAACAATATCAATACTTTTAGTTTGTTTTGCTCCTACCTTTGTAAACAAAGGTTGTGCTACAACCTATATAAGGTAGAGAAAAGAAAAAAAATAAACTTAAACTAGAATAGTTTTAGTTTAGATCCAGATTATTAGCGTTATGCTTTGTTCTGGTAACTTGAAGATTATCAGTACAATCTCAAAAAGAAGGAGAAAAGCTAAGACCCAGCCGTCAAATAAAGGCATACCAGCGTAGGAAATTGGCGTTCTTTAATAGCGTTATTAGGAGGTACACACAACTAATTTTAAGAAAACCATGTTTGATTTTTTAGACAAAAGCCACATTTCTGCCATAGTTCTGATTTCTGATAAAAACCAGTCTGTTAGTGTTCATTTTACAGGATTTGAAAACTATGACCATGCCAGGCATTTTAGTTATTATCTTATGGATGAGCTTGGTATTGAAAAAGCTGAACCTTTTAACTCCTTGCAAATCCCACCTAATACAACTATTCATTAAAGGATGGGGGTTTTGTTTTAAATGCAAGAGGTAATTATTCCTTACAAGCCCAGAGGACTTCAAAAATTTTTGCACAACCAAATTCCTAAGAGCAGATTTAATGTGATTGTTGCACATAGGCGGTCTGGCAAAACGGTCTTGTGCATTAACCATCTGATTAGAGCCGCTTTAACCAATCCTCAGCCAAATCCTAGATATGCCTTTATTGCTCCTACTTTCAAACAAGGCAAAAGTACGGCATGGGACTATATTAAAAATTACAGCAGAAATATTCCTTATATAAAATTCAATGAATCAGAATTAAGATGTGATTTTCCTAATGGAGCTAGAATTACTATACTTGGTGCCGAAAATGACCAGGCGTTAAGGGGTATCTTTTTAGACGGCTGCGTTTTTGATGAGACTCAAAGCATTAGTCCAGCCCTTTTCCCAGAAATTATCCGACCAGCTTTAGCTGATAGGAAGGGTTGGTGTATTTTTATTGGAACTCCTAAAGGTCAAAACTACTTTTACAAACTTCATAAACAGGCAGAAACAGAAAATGGCTGGTGGACTGAAGTTTATAAAGCCTCCAAGACTAAAGTGCTAGATAATGAGGAATTAACAGCAGCACAAAGGGTAATGTCTAAAGATTTGTACGAACAAGAGTTTGAATGTTCGTTTCAAGCAGCTATTACTGGCTCTTATTATGGAAAAATTATTGAAGAACTGGAAAAATCAAACCGAATTACCGAAGTTCCTTATGATGAAAATTTAAAAACTGAAACATGGTGGGATTTAGGTCTTAAAGATTCTACTGCCATCTGGTTTGTTCAAAGGTTACAAAACGAATTAAGGGTAATAGACTATTACGAAAATTCTGGAGAGGGTTTAGATTTTTATGCTGACATCATAGACTCAAAACCTTATAAATATGATAGACATATAGCTCCGCATGATATAAAAGTAAGAGAATTAGGAGCTTATGGTAAATCAAGGTTGGAAACGGCTTTGGAATTAGGTATATCATTTGATGTGTCTCCGAAACTTTCAATTGAGGATGGAATTGAAATGGTGCGAAAAACTCTACCTCAATGTTATTTTGACAAAAACAAAACATATCAGGGAACCGAAGCGTTGAAGGCCTACCAAAAAAAATGGGATGAAAAAAACCAATGTTTTAAAAATAGGCCCACTCATAATTTTGCAAGTCATCCCTCCGATGCCTTCAGAACAGGATGTGCTTTTTTTGGAGGAAAAGTTAGTAACTGGAAAAATAAAATTAAAGTTGATACAAGCTATATAGTTTAATCATGGCAAAAAAAATTCTAAAATTAGAAGACCCAACATTACGAAGTATTCTTCAAGGACAAATTAATAATTCAATTGGGTATCTAGGCGGTCTCCTTTCCGATCAAAGGGAAAAATCTTTAAAATATTATCAAGGAGATCCATTAGGAAATGAAATGGATGGTAGAAGCCAAGTCGTTAGTACCGATGTAGCTGATACGATTGAAAGTTTATTACCTAATTTATTAAGAGTTTTTACCTCATCAGATAAAGTAGTAAAATGCGAACCAGTTAGAGCTGAAGATGCACCTTTAGCCGATCAAGCTACTGCTTATTTAAACCATATTTTTTATAAAGAAAATGATGGCTTTACCCTTTTATATAATTTTTTCAAAGATGCTCTTATAGAAAAAAATGGAATCCTAAAAATCTTTTATGATGAAACAAGTGAAGTTGAACATGAAACTTATAAAAATTTAACCGATGAAGAATATAAAGTTTTAACTGATAATCCTGAAGTTGAAATTTTAGAACATGACGAAAGAGAAGATGAGCAAGCCGATCAAGCTATAGAACAATTTGAAGAACAAATGCAAGCTCAAGGAATGGATGTAGATATTCCTTTACCTAAACTGCATGATTGTAGAATTAAAAGAACATCTGAAAAAGGTAAAATTAAAGTAGAGTCTATTCCACCAGAAGAATTTTTAATTGATAAAGATGCAGTTAAATTGGAAGATTCTCTTTATGTAGCCCACAGGGTTCAACTTAGTAGAACTGAATTAATTGAAATGGGTTATGACAAAGAAGAAGTTTATAATTTACCCACTTCTGATGCAACAATTCTTAATACAGAAAAATTAGCAAGGTTTAGAAATATTGAAGATTATCCTTATGATACTTCTAATGATCCTTCCACACAAAAAATTCAAATTTATGAAAATTATATTCGTTATGATTATGATGGCGATGGCATTGCTGAGTTAAGAAAAGTCGTTTCAGTGGGGTCGTCTGCTTATTATATTTTAGAAAATATGCCATGCGATCAAATTCCTTTTGTTTCTGTTACTCCTATTCCAATGCCTCATAGATTTTATGGAAGGTCTGTGGCTGAATTGGTAGAAGACATCCAGTTAATGAAATCTACAGTGATGAGACAATTATTAGATAATATGTATTTAACTAATAATAATAGAGTTGCAATCATGGATGGCATGGTGAACATGGATGATATTCTTACAACAAGACCTGGGGGAATTGTTAGAACAAAACAACCACCAAACCAGGTGATGCAGCCCATACAAGCTCAACCGATTTCACAACAAGCCTTTCCTTTATTAGAATATTTAGATCAAGTTAGAGAAGTTAGAACTGGAGTTACTAAATATAATCAAGGTTTAGATTCTGAAAGTTTAAATAAAACAGCAACAGGCATTAATGCTATTATGAATCAAACGCAAATGCGTTCTGAATTAATTGTTAGAATTTTTGCTGAAACAGGAGTTAAAGATTTATTTAAAAAAATGTTTGCTCTTGCAGTCAAATATCAAGATAAAGAAAAAATTATTCAAATTAATAATGAATATATTCCAGTATTACCTACAGAATGGAAGGATCGTTTTAATATTTCAATTACAGTGGGACTAGGTACAGGAACAAAAGAACAGCAGGTGGTAATGTTAAATAATATTTTACAAAAACAACTTCAGGCCTTTGAACTTCAAGGTCATAGGGATTATCCAATGGTAACGATGAAAAATATGTATAATACTTTATCTAAGATAATTGAAAATGCTGGATTACAAACAGTGGAAAGTTATTTTATTGATCCAATTAAAGGACAACAAATGGTAACTCCTCCTCCTCCTCCTCCAGTTTCTCCAATAGAGAAAATTGAAATGGCTAGAATTGACGCAGAGAATAAGAGAAAAGTTGCTGATTTAGATTTGAGAAATAAAGAATCTGAATTAGATCATCAAGCTAAACTTTTAGACTTTGAAGCAAAAATTAAAGATATGGCTTTAAAATATAACACCCAATTAGATACCACTAAAATAAAAGCTGATGCAGAATTAGACAGGGTAATTATTGCTCAAGGCTCAAAAAACCTTGAACAAGCCGAAAAAAGTGCTACTATGTTCAGCAAAAGGTTTGAAAATATAAATGGACAGCAGAGACCAAGACCAGAGGCTCAAGGAGTTGAGCAGATCATCTCAAGCCAAACAGATATTAGAGAATAAACTTTTTCAAGAGTCGTTTGAGGAACTTAAAAAAATTTATTCTGGAGCTTTACTAGATCAGACTGCGGTTAGAGAAAGTGAAGCCAGAGAAAAATATTGGTTGGCCTATCAAGTTTTAAAAAAGGTAGAACAACATTTTAAAGAAATTCTTGAAACTGGAAAGTTAGCAGAAAAGCAAATTAATGACTTCCAGAAATCCAAAGAAAAGAAATTCTAATCATCAAGGTTAGAATAAGCCAACCCAAATTAGGGAGCTTAATCACAGGAGGACATTTATGTCTGATGTAAATCCATTACTGTCTCCAACGACAGTGCAAGGTGCTGCTAATGCGGTTGAGTCATTATTAGATCAAGGTAAAATTATTACCAAGACAACTAAAGAACCTCAAAAAGTAAAAGCAGACAAGGTTGATACAAAGCCAGAAGAAGTTAAATCTGAAAAGGAAACTTCTCCTAAAAAATCTGAAGATCAACCACAATCCGAAACTCAATCTGAGGGAGAACCCCAGGAAGTTGAAGATCAAGTACAAGCATCCGAAGCGGAAAACGCAGAAGAAACTCAAGTAACCGATCTACACCAAGTTACAGTAAATGGTGAAAAGATTGATGTTAACCTTGATGAACTAAAAGCAGGTTATCAAAAAGATGCCGACTATAGACGAAAGACAGAAGAATTGGCTATTGAAAAAAGACAATTAACTTCTGACAAAGACCGTCTAACAAAAGACTATTCAACTAAGCTAGAAAATTTGAATAATCTAACAGCGACTTTAAACGCTGAAGCAAGTAGTGAACTTAATTCAAAAGAATTAGATAAGCTATTTGAAGAAGACCCAAATGAAGCTGCGAAAATTGAGAGAAAAATAAGGCGAAGAAAAGAATCAATCGCACAAGCTCAAAGAAAGCTAAGAACTCAACAACATGAGCAGTTTCAAAGTGTTTTAAGGGAAGAACAAATGAAGGTGAGATTAAAACATCCTGATTTTGGTGATCCTGTTAAAGGAGCTACCTTACAAACAAACTTACGAAACTATATGGTGGAAAGAGGTTTCTCAGATAAAGAAATTTCTGGAATCTATGATAGTCGTATATTTGATGTGGTTTTAGATGGGATGGCTCATCGTACCAATTTGAATAAGCCGAAACCAAATTTGGCTAAAAAAATTGTTAAACCTACTCAAGTGGTCAAGCCAGGCGTTAAAGTTAATAAAGATGAAAAAATGAGTCAAGTAAGGTTGGATAAAATTAACCGTTTGAAGACTACTGGTAATCCTAGAGATGCCATTGATCTTTTAACAAAGTACATATAACAACCAACAAAAAAGGAAAATAAAATGGCTGTATTAACAACATACAATACAACAGGTAGAAGGGAAGATTTGGCTGATATTATTTATAATATCTCACCAACTGATACCCCTTTTATGTCAGGCGTTGGTAAGAACAAAGCAACTAACACTACACACTCATGGCAGACAGATACTTTAACTGCTGTGGCTGCAAATGCGAAAGCTGAAGGAGCTACGATTTCATATCCTACGCTTACTTCTTCTACCAAAGTCAGCAACTATACTCAAATTTCTTCAAAAGCCTGTCAGGTGTCTGCAAGTGATGACGCTTCAAATTTGGCTGGAAGAAATACAGAGTTAGCATACCAGGTCGCAAAATCTGCAAAAGAACTAAAAAGAGATATGGAAAATGCTCTTTTAGCTAATGTAGCTGCTGCAGCTGGAACTTCAGGTGGACCAACAAGATATTTAGGAGGATTACCAACTTGGTATTCATCTAATGTCTCTGCTGGAACTGGAGGTTCTGGATCTGGGGGTGGTACCATTAGAACAGATGGAACTCAAAGAGCTTTCACAGAAACTTTACTGCGATCAACTTTGAAGACTACTTGGGACAGTGGCGGAAACCCTAATGTAATCATGCTTAATGGTTTCAACAAACAAAAACTATCTTTCTTCACAGGAGGAGCAACTAGATTTGACAAAGCAGAAGATAAAAGACTTATGACTTCTATTGATGTTTACGAATCTGATTTTGGAACAATGCAAGTTATTCCGAATCGTTGGATTAGAAAAGCTAATTCAACTGCTCTCCGTAGAGGACAAGATGTTCACTTACTAGAAATGGATTTCTGGGCGGTGTCGTTTTTGAGAGATTTCAAATTACAGAATCCTGCACAAACACATGATGCAGATCAAAGATTCTTAGTAGTTGAATATACTCTTGAAGCAAAAAACCAAGCATCAAGCGGATTAATTACGGATGTAACTACTTCGTAATACCCAACAGTGTAAGGGGGGTAATCTAAAATCTGCTCCCCTTGCATTTATATTAACATTGAAGTCCTGAGATTAGATTAAGGGCGGAACAATGAGGATAAAAAAATGAGAACATTAAACGATTATTTTTTAACAGGAACAATAGATGATGTATCAACTGCGTTCACTTCAAGAGTCGCTGTGCCTGATGGCGGTAGAGTAATTAAAATTATTACTGTATTAGGTGGAACAATCGCAACAGCCGATGCTGGAATTACTGCAAAAATTAATGGTACTGCTATAACTGGCGGAACGATTACTGTTGCATATTCTGGTTCAGCTGCTGGAGATGTTGATTCTTGCGAACCAACTGCTGCTAATACTTGTTCGGAAGATGATTATATTGGTATTGCTACTGATGGTGCTTCAACAAACACACACAGTTTGCACTATACAATTATCATAAGAAGATAGTATAATAAAACTTGGGGGTGGCTCTGACCTAGCGGTTTTTCCACCCCCTTAATTAAATAAAAAATAAGGAGAAAAAAATAAATGGCTTATAATTACGGATTAGCTCCAGGAACAACGCATAAGATTTCACCTAGTGGTTCAAGTGCAGCTACATCAACAGCTTTTAATGCAGAAACAGTATTCGTTAGAATAGTTGCAACTGCGGCTATGAATGTAACTTTTGCTG
>Ga0255048_10001255_pt1 | contig 18060 bp, 18 predicted proteins | sample JV7_2_2_MG_FD_183619 | JGI IMG/M metagenome (GOLD analysis project Ga0255048, IMG submission 183619) | Seawater microbial communities from Jervis Inlet, British Columbia, Canada - JV7_2_2 | ecosystem: Environmental > Aquatic > Marine > Inlet | place: Canada: British Columbia | collected 2016-10-06
TCCATGATTCCGACAACGGTGAACCACTCTTCACCGAGCCAGACCACGATCGGTATGTCAAGCGTCCGGATGCCGAGCCGTTCAGCTGTCACTGAGCCAAGGACCGTCACGGGGAAGTCGGGTGACGCCTCGTCGAGGAACACACCGGCGGCCATCGTTCCCTGGAGGGTCGCGAGAAGGCCAGGATCTGCGGTCATCACACTGAGACCTCCTGTCTGCGTGTCGGGAACGAGGTCGTTCTTGAAGATGCGAGCTCCCTGGGTGTTGCCAACCCACGAGACCGTCTCGACAGGCCCGATGCGCGAGACCATTGCAGGCGACTCATCGGGAAGTGTGCCGGGTCCGAGCCCGATACCCGAGCTTGCCTGGACCTGCAGCATGTTGGTGCCCAAGGCATCCAACTGGGACAGCAGATCGGATTTCGAGCTTTCGGACAGACCAAGGACTGCGACCATCGCACCGATGCCGATCATGACCCCAAGCGCAGACAGGACGGAACGCAGCCTTCGAGTCCGCAAACCGATGCCAGCGGCGCGAGCCGCGTCGGCCGGGGCGAGCCGCGACGGCGTCCGGTCCTTCACGGTCGTCATGCCTGCACCACGAGCCGGTCCTCCACAATCGCTCCGTCGAGCATGGAGACCTGACGCGGAAGGCGGCTGGCCAGAGCCCGATCATGCGTGATCACAACGATTGTTGTGCCCTCGGCATTGAGATCTTCCATCAGCTCGAGGATGTCCATACCTGTCCTGCTGTCGAGGTTCCCCGTCGGCTCGTCGGCGAGAACGAGGCGTGGGCTGCCCACAAGGGCCCTGGCGATGGCTACACGCTGACGCTCACCGCCGGAGAGTTTTGTGGCCATGTGACTTGCCCGACGGGCAAGGCCGACGCGCGACAGTGAATCGATGGCGAGCTCGCGCCGTTCCCTCAGGATCATCCCGGTGTAGAGGAGGCCATCTGCGACGTTGTCGAGCGCCGTCTCTCCAGCGAGCAGGAAGAACTGTTGGAAGACGAAGCCGATGTGGTGTGCGCGAAGCGCTGAGAGATCGGCGTCCGACAGCTCAGCTACGTCGACTCCGGCAACCTCAACGCGACCTGACGTGGCGCGGTCGAGAGTGCCCATCACGTGCAGCAGTGTCGACTTGCCGGACCCGGACGGTCCGACCACAGCGACGAGTTCGCCGTCATCGATCGAGATGTCGACACCGGCGAGGGCGTGAACCGGAGGAGTTCCCTCGTAGGACTTGACGACTCCTTCGAGGCGGAGTGCCAGGCTCATGGCACCGCAACAAGGTCGCCGGCTGACAGGCTGTCCCCTGTGACCTCGACGAGTCCATCCGCGAACAGGCCAGTTTCGACACCGATGAGACGGGTCGATCCGTTGTCCACGACCTCGACGGCGTACCCACCCTCCGAGAGCGCGAGGAGGGCGGTGACGGGCACCGCAAGCACATTGCTCGCGGAATCAGACACGATATCAACATCAACCGGAGCTTCGTCGAGGCCGACCGCTGCTTCGGGATCGTTGATCGTCACCACCATCTCGAAGAAGCTCTCGCCCGCCTGATTCGTCTGGGCTACGGTCCCGATGGAAGTGACGGTTCCTTGCACGTCCACCTCATCGGGGAGCCCGACATCGACGAGGTCTCCGACATCGACAAGCGATTGGTCTGTCGTCGCCAGGTCCACGGTCACGAACGTGGAACTTGCGGACGTCATGACGACCGGTGAGCCGTTCATTGCGATCTCCCCCGCCGACGCGACTACCTCGCCGACACGAAGGCTGCCGGGGAGGAACACGATTTCCCCGTGGTTGACCACACCATCGGGCTGTGCGCCTATCGAGAGTTGCCATGCAACGACAGCTTCAAGCGTGACATCATCGAATGTCCCGATCTCGAGATCACCCGACGCGAATCCGAGGTCGATCAGGGAGGCCTGGAGTTGGGCCACATCCGCACCTTCCTCGCCCACGCCCAGAGTTCGAAACACGGGAGATTCGCCGTAGAGCAGCACCGTCGGCCGGTTATCGACGCGATACAGCACATCGCCCTGCACGATGATCGCTCCCTCCTCGGCCACCGAGGTGAACGTGCCTTCCGGGGCAGCCGACAGGGCGATCACCGGCTGACCGAACTGAACCTGGTCGCCGACGCTCACGAGCGCTTCGGCAACATACGTGGGACCGGGTGCGAACAGCATCTCGCCGAGCGAGAATCCACCGTCCACCTCGGCCCCGATGTCTTCTTGGAGCAGCTCGATCGCGGCTCGGGTCGCGGAAGTGAACTCCTCATCGATCTCGATATCTCCATCAGGGTCATACCCAAGGTCGACGAGTGATTGCTCCACGAACGTGATGTCGGGGCCATCGCTCGTCCTGCGGTCGATTGTCCGGTACACAGGTGTGTCTCCGTACAGGATGACGACCGGCGCAGTGTTGACGTCATAGAGAACGTCGCCGGCCACCACAGCAACCCCCTCGTCCGGTGCGTCGGTGACAACACCCGCGAGCCCTCCGAACACGGTGTCAACACCTTCAGACGAGGTCCGGAACGGAATCGGCTCCGAATCCCCGTAGCCAAGAACACCAGACACGGTCTCGGTGACCACGAGGTCGCGCCGTTGCACCGTGACCGTCGAGAGAGAGGCTTCAGCCGACTCTGTCGCCGACGTCCCCGAATTCCACCCCAGGACGCCGACCGTCGCGATCGTCGCAGCCACAACAACTGCGGCAACGATCAAGGGCCACCATCGCCTTCCCCCACGCTCTCCGTTCGTTTCGGTTTCCAGAGGTTCGGCGGGAGCCATCATCCGCCACCGCGCCTCGCGCCGCCACCACCGAGGAATGGAAGGTTCTCGAAGATGCCCTCGCACTCTTCCATGGCTGAGATGAAGTCAGGGTCAGTCGGGTCGAGATCGCCTCCGAACGGGCCGCCTCCAGCCTCGCCGGGGTTGCCGAGGTTCGACAAATCAGGGTCGGGCATGTCGTACCCGTTCTCTCGCATACACGCAGCAAACTCGACGAGCGTGTCGGTGACCTCGGTGACGTCTATGCCTCCCCGTCCGAATGCGAGTCCTTCGAGAAGCTCCCTACATGCTTGGAAGGCTGCCTGCGTGGTCTCGCGATCAGGCTCACCGCCTGAGCCCCTCAAGTTGAACTCGGGTACACCGTCTGAGTTGATCGTCGGATCCTCGAAGTCCTCCACGCCGTTGTCGCGCATGCACGCCGCGAACTCGAGGAGGATCTTCTCATCATCTGCCGAGGAACCGTCCGGCGCGTCCTGCGCGATCGTGGTCTCGGTGTCGCTCAGCGAGGCGACGCCCTCGTCTTCCGAGTTGCTGCATGCTGCAACCAGAAGAGCAAGGGCAACCATTGATATGAGAACCCGGTTCATTCCAACTCCTGTGTGCTGTAGCCCGAACGCTATCGGAGCCGACCGGATAGCTTGCATGCGTGGGCTGAGAAGAGCATGAGAATCCACCTCGCCGCCTGACAGGCTCAATGCTGCCTATGGTGCCCCATGACCAACTCAGATGAGCACGAATCACTCGAGTCGTTCCGCAATTCGTTCTCGTATGGCAGCCGCACCGATCTCGATTTCAAGTTCCTCAAATCGCTGACGGACGATCAGGCTGCAGCGTTCCTTCAGGATGTTCTGCGCAAGCTGGGAAACGCCTACGACAGCGGGGACGCTCAGCCACTGATCGAGGCCGCGTACGAGGCTCAGGTCGCAGGCTACATGCGCGGACCAGGCGCTCCACCTCCTCGACATGCGTTCGAAGACGGTCCATTCACACGTCTCGACAAGCAGTTGGGAGACGCTCGTGTCGGTCTCTTGACGACATCGGGGCACTTCGTTGCCGGTGACGATCCGGAGCCATTCGGAGTCAAGGCGATGACCCAGGAGGAGGCCGTGGCGAGGATCTCTGAATCCCTCAGGGACACACCGGTCCTCTCAGAGATCCCGTCTGACACCGCAACCTCAGATCTGCGTGTCCGCCACGGCGGTTACGACATCCGCTCGGTGCTCAAGGACACCAACGTCGCGTTCCCGATCGAGAGACTGCGCGACGCCAGGAGCGAAGGCACGGTCGACGAACTCGCTCAGACCTTCTTCTCCTTCCCGGGGGCAACGTCGCAGGGTCGGTTGCGCAGGGAACTCCCTGGCTGGGTCGAGAGGATCCGCGAGGAGGGCACCGATGTCATGCTCCTCGTCCCCCTCTGACCTGTCTGCCACGTGTCGGTCGGACACGTCGGGAGAGCGATCGAGGAGTCCGGCATCGCGACGGTGACCGTGATGGTGAAGGCGTTCGAGCACAGGGCGCGGGAACTGAAGGTGCCACGAGCCCTGATCGTCAAACACCCCATGGGACGCCCCATGGGGGCAGCTGGCGACATCGAACGGCAACGCGCGGTTCTCAACGCCGCGTTCGATCTCGTGGAATCATCGACAGAGGGCGCCACGGTCGTTGAGTTCCCCGAGGCGTACCGCCCACGTCCACTCGACGCGTAGTTATCGGATCGGTCAGCTCGCTCTCACGGCTCTCGTCGCAAGATAGGCACCCACCAGAACCACAACAACTCCGACAATCGCGACCGGCTGCACGACCTCATCCCTGAACGCAACTCCAAGAACGATCGCGACAACGGGGATCAAGTAGGTTGTTGTCGACATCCGGGGCGCGCCCACTCGCCCCGCAAGGGTGGTGGCCAACGCACGAACGATTCCTGTTCCGATGATGCCCAGAATCAAGACAGCGACCATGGCGCTCATTGTGAATTCCGACTCGTGCAACGTTGTCCCTGCGACGGGGAGGAGCATGAGACTCGACAGAATCAGAGCCCACATCGTCACGGCGGCACCTCCGTAGCGCTGTTGGAGCGGAACCAGCAGATTGCCACTGATCGCGTAGCCGACGGTTGCGATGAACACGAGGCCGACACCAGCGGGTTCAGCATGAACACCCCTGAGCGATGGCAGGGTCATCATGAGAATCCCAGCAAGTCCAAGCGTGATCCCCAACACCTGGGCTCTGCCAGGCAACTCCCGCAGGAGAAAGGCCGCTATCACAAGGCTGAGAATCGGGACTCCAGCGGTGACCATTCCGGCAACGGCGGAATCGAGCGTTGTCTCCGCCGATGCATACAGGAGCGCCGGAGCAGCGTTGCCTAGGACCGCCACCGCAGCAATGCGCGCCCAATCGGCTCTCTCGATGCGTTTTCGCGCCCGAGCGAACATGGCCAGAGCACCAGCACCAAGAGCGACACGTCCGAAAGCAACGACCCCGGGCGAGAGATGGTCGACTCCCATGGCGATCCAAAGGAAGGCCGAACCCCAGATGATACCGATCGTGAGGGTGAGTCCCCATTCGGCAGGGCCGTACGCGTCCGTGTGCGATCCGACATTCGTGAGGGGTGATGCGATGAGTCGTTCCTTGCTCGTGGCGTGGACACTATCGAGATACTGTCGGACCGAGGACGGTCGTTATACGCACGAATCAGCAGGAATCGCGCCGGGCGACACGGAACGACCCGGCATCGTCAGGATCGCCTCGCGCCGATTGGCCCCGACGACCGGAGAGGACGCATGTTCGACCACATGGTGATGTTCCGGTTCAAGAATGGCACGACCGCCGATGAGATCGATGCAATCTCCGCCGGGTCGGCAACTCTTCCGAGCCAGATCGGCGTTCTCAGCAGATACAGGTTCGGTCCGGACGCCGAAGCCACCGAGGGGTCGTGGGACTATGGCGTCGCAGCTGAATTCGTCGACGAGGCGCACTACGCCGAGTACAGCAACCATCCCGCCCATGTTGCGGTGTTCAAGGAGCGAATCGAACCCGTTGTCGCCGAGATCGCCCGCGTACAGCTCAGAAGCTGAGGACGGGTCAGCCGGACGGCGCCCACGACACCCATGTTGCCGATGGAATGACGACGGACCCGGTTCGATCGACCGGATCGATCACGACCACCGGATCCCCGTCGAGAACAGCCGGATAGCCGATGTACCTGCCCGACGATGACCAGAACCGGACGGATTGCGCATACTGGTCGAAAAACGGGACCAAGCTCCGAAACCACGAGGGCTGGAGTCCGAAGGACGCGATTTCGACACTCTGGCCATCCGACCAGATGTTCCATGTCAGTGAGAGCGGGCCTTCGCCGAGCGTGGCATAGAGAAGGGACGTCCCTCCCTGATCCCATTGGTACAGAAAGGCGAGTTCGCTGGAAACGGTTTCAAGCGCCTCAGTCTCCAGGTCGATTACAACAAGCCTTCCGCCGGTGACCATCGGAAGCGTTTGTGTGCGAAGGCCTGCCGCGATCGACCCCGCATCGGGCCTCTCCGTCGCCTGGATGGCGATCATGTTGCCTGATGCAACGAACCCCACCGGCCCCTCGACCTGTGCAACGTCAGCAAAGGACCCTTCACTCCAGAGCGCGAGGCGCTGGCCACCTTCGACCGAGCGCAATGTCACAAGGCCTCTCTCCACCCACACAGGCGCCTGGAACAGACCGGTGGAGGACAGGATCGTTTCCAAGCCGCCACTTCGCCGCACGTCCAGGCGCTGACCTGCGATGTGGATCGCCAACGTGTCGCCGTCCGGAGACCAGCTCGTATAGAACGGCGACTCGTCAGACAGCGGCGTCACGTCACCGTTGCGGTCGACCAGCTCGGCAATCAGTCCTGCACCTGATGGATCGTTCCGCAGCGACGTCGTCGCGTACGGACCGCCGGGCGGAGCAGGTGAGAAGTAGAAGGGTGGGGATTCCATCTCCGCACGCCACACAACACGCCCAGTTTCCGCGTTGGAAGCCGCAAGCAAGTGCTCACCCGAGTCGGAAACCACTGAGAACACAACAGTTGCACTGTCGAGCCATGTCGGCTGGCTGTAGATGTGCCCCTCCGGAGGGTCGATGCGTGAGATCTCTCCACCCGTGGGTTCATAGACGACTATGGCCCCTGTCACGGTCGATACGACCATGCGATCGGGACCGTTTTCGGGCTCAGGGCGTGACGTTGACGTGCTCGCGTCGAAGGTTGATGTTGGCTCTGAAACCGTCGACGACTGGCAGGCAGTGGTCAGCACGCCGGCGGCGACGAGGACGGCGAGCAAGCGGGACATCAGCCAATGCTACGTCCTGATTCCACGTGCATCGACGATGCGATCGGGAGACGAGTAACGGAATCGTCAACGAAGCCCTGCAACCGAGGTCATAATGGGGCCCCGTTCCAAGGGAGGTCACCATCGCGAACGACGTTCTCGTCGCATTGAACGCTGACGTCGTCAGTTACAGCCGATTGCTCGCGGACGACGCTGACCACACGGCCGACGCGATGGGCGCAGCGAGAGCCCTGGTGACAGAAGAGGTGTCCACCGCAGGAGGCACGCTCGTGAACTTCGTTGGAGACAACTTCATGGCGGTTTTCGACGAGTGCGAATCCGCCGTCCACACAGCCATTGCTGTCACAAACGCGCTCGCGGCCAACAATGCGCCTGTCCCTGAGTTCCAACGTCTGAGATTCCGCATGGGCATTGACATGGGGCCGGTGCTCGTGGATGGCGACGGAAGCTACATGGGCGACGCCCTGAACATCGCGGCCAGGATCCAGGCGATCGCCAAACCAGGTGGCCTGAGCGTCTCAGCCGGCGTCTACCGGGCGCTCGACGAACCAATGCTCAGATTCCGCTCGAAGGGCCGACAGCGGCTCAAGAACATCCCAGAAGAGATCGAGGTGTTTGACTTCGTAGACCTCCCCAGCGCGGACGATACCGCTGTGACACCGATGCGGCCGCTTGCACTCGACACTCCAAAGGTCGCGATCGTTCCCATGCACGCGGAGGGAGCCTCCCCAGAACTACATTCTGTGGCGACGTTCCTTCTATCAGACGTCACGTCGGGGTTGGTGGGACTGCGGAACCTCGACGTCGTCGACGTGACCAAGACGATGGGGCAGGCCAACAGTGACGTTGAGATCGCATCGAACGTCCGATATGTGCTGTATTCGGGGGTCGTCCAGATGGGGTCGCGCGTTCGATTGTGGGCACAGGCAATCGAAGTGGCCACTCAGAATGCCCTTTGGGCGCAGAAGTGGGACACCGATATCGACTCGCTGCCCGACATGGCCGACGAATTCGCTGAGGAGATCGTTCGGGCGTTTGAGATCGAGCTGATAATCGGTGAACCCGCACGTATCTACCATGACCTCGGGGATCCAAGGGCCGTCGCCAAGGTATACGAGACGCATTATCACCTCACGTCCGGAACAGCCGGCGGCTGGAATCGAGCCCGCGAGGTCGCCGAAGCACTCAAGACCGAGATCCCTGACAGCAAGCTCGGACTCGTGATGCTCAGCTTCACCAATTGGGTTGGGGCAGCCCAGGGATTCGCCCCGAACCCGGAGCAAGCTCTCGCGAGCGCCCGTGAAGACGCTCGCCGAGCTCTCGAATTCGGTGACGAGACCGGACTGGCATCGATGATCCTTGCCGCGATAACGCTGGCCGAGGGTGATGCGGATGGCGCGCTGAACCAGATCTCGTCCGCGAAGGTCACACGGCCAACGTGTGACCTCACATGGGCTGTCGAGGCAAGTGTGCGACGCTATCTGGGCCAGTGGGAGGAGGCCGTCAAGCTGGTGGACCAGGCAATGGGTCTCAGCCCGGTCAACAAGCCTTGGTACCCGACGGTTCTCGCAAGCTCGTACTACGTGGGTGAGCGATACGAACAAGCAGCAGCCGTTGCGGAAGAGGTGCTCGAGCATCAGCCGCAGAACATCGAGGCGTTGCTCGTGCTGGCCGCATCACAGAGCGAGCTCGGACTCGAACGAAGAGCTCGCGCCACCGGCGACCTGATCCACCGGCGTTTCCCGCAGGCGGACATCTCCGAGTGGCTCGCGTCGAATCCTTACCAGGACGACCGATTCATCGATCGTTGGAAGGAAGACCTCGAGGGCGCAGGACTCGGAGACCGCTGAGGGCCGGGATCGCGGAGGGGAGTACGTGTCCGTCAAGCGATTGTTGCACCGGGCGGCACTGGTTCATCGGGTTTCACGAGCACGACACCGCCATCCGTGAGTGCTCCAAGTACGAGGACATCTGAACGGAAACCGCCCACGCGCATCGGTTCGAAGCCGGTCACAACAACGACCTGTCGACCAACAAGCTCATCGAGGTCGTAGAGATCGGTGATCTTCGCTGAGGACTGGACAGGTTCGTCCTTCCCGAGATCGATCCACAGCTTGTATGCCGGATCACGAGCTCCGTCGTTCTGCTCGACTCGCAGCACGGTTCCGACGCACAAACCAAACGCTGCAGAACCTTCGAAGGTCGGTCCGCTCAGCATACAGAGACCGTAGCCGACCTCCCTTGCGCGTCACCACCCGCAGGTTGGAGGGCCAGAAATGCGAGGCGCGGGATATTTCCTGAGTTCAGGACTGTACAATAGTTCCTTAGTTCGTTAGACTGTATCTAAGGAATTAATTGAGGTCTGCAGGAACTGCGGACCCTGAAGAAGGAAGAAGGAATATCATGGCAGATCGACTCCGCAAACTCGGAATCGTGATGATGGTGATGGGCGTTGTCTTCGCAGGGGCGGGGATCTACGCATTCACGCAGGTGCAGGCTGGCAACAACTCACTGCAAGCGTTCAGCAAGGCCCAGAATGTCACGCTGTCCTACAACGATGATGGTCAACTCGTCGACCGCGGAACAACCGAGGGCGCTGACGCCATCATGTCGATGCTCGAGGACGACTGGGGATTCCGGGTCGTCGAGGGTGATCTCGATCCGAACGATCCACTCGTGAACACTGCAACCGAGTACATGTATCAAATGGCAGTTGTCGGCTTCCACGTGATGCACGGCACCCAGACAGTCGTTCTCGACGAGGCCGTTGAGTACAACGACGAGACCTTCGCCGCCGGCCCACACGAAATCGTGATCAACACGATCGGAAGCGACGAGAGGGTCGCAGCCGGCCTCGGCGGTTACTGGACCGATTTCGATCGCCAACACCCGATCGAGGGCCCTGCACGCAGTCAATCGTGGACTGGAACGGTCCACGGGCTGTTCGGCGAGCTCGGTGTCGGAACCGTTACGGCGTCGACCCTCCAGCTCGCGTCCGGCCTGGCCGCCCTCGTGCTTGGCCTGGGTTTGACGATCCTGCTTCTCGGTACCGGCCTCTACTGGACCGGTAGAGGTAAGGAAGCTGACGAGCGAACCGTGTTTGTCACGACCGAACCCAAGCCTGAACCGGCCAACGTCTGAATCCGAACGAGCCAAACAGGGATCGGGAGGGGTGCGTGGCGCCCCTTCCGATCTCGCGTCTTCGTAGCCATTTCGGCTCGGTACCGTTGCCAGTCCAGCAACACCGAGGAACCATGGCAGAGCCAGACGCCGCAAACATGCCAGATGGAAGAGACCTACTCCGCACGATGGGGTGGGAGCCTCTCCCCTTCTCCTGTCTCGGTCTCGCCCGCAGAACCGGCGACGTCAAGGGCGACAACATCTGGGCTTGGATCATCCTCGTCCCATGGACTTCGGAGGGCAAACCGTGGATCGATGGAACGGATATCGTGCCGGCCTCGACCAAGTCTGAGAGCGATGAGCGAGCCGACGTCTTCACAAAGATGCGCGGCATCCTCGACGACAGATACGGAGAAGCGGTCGGCAACCGTGCGGTTGATGACTTCCTCGCGGAAATCCTCGACGAGAACTGATCCGTTACGACATCTCTTCCCAGGCGCGGATTGCGCCGAGGAAGTCGTCTCCGTATGTCTCGATCTTCTTTGCTCCAACGCCGCTGATCGCCAACAGCTCGTGACGGTCCGCAGGCATCGTGGCCGCTATCTCGCGTAACGTTGCATCGCTGAACACGATGTAGGCGGGAACATCCCGCTCGCGTGCAAGCCGCATCCGAAGTGACCGCAGCTCTTCGAAGAGATCGCCTGCACCCTCGGGGAGTTCCAACTGCCCTCGTCTCGCGCGCTGAGCCCTCGGGGCAGCCAGAGAGTGGAACTCAGTGCCAAGGTCCGTGCACCAGTCACACGATGACCCGCATTCGGCAATCCTCTCACCGAAGTAGCGCGCCACGGCAGCGTGCCTGCATTCGTGGGTCTCCGCAAGGTCATACATCGCACGGATGTGTCTACGTTGTGAGGGTTCGTTGTCATTGCCTGACACCATTCGCTCGAGCTGGACGACGTCCGCCCACGAGTAGAAGAGATAGCAGTCGCTGTCGAGGCCGTCGCGTCCAGCCCTGCCGATCTCTTGGTAGTAACCCTCGAGCGACTTCGGCATGTCACGGTGGATGACGAATCGGACGTCCGACTTGTCGATGCCCATGCCGAAGGCGATCGTCGCACACACCACATCGATCTCGTCCCTGATGAAGTCGTCCTGAACCTTCGTTCTGGTATCAGGATCAAGTCCTGCGTGGTAGGCGCCGGCCTTGACCCCGAGGGACCTCAGATGGGCAGCCGTGCCTTCGGCTGACTTCCTCGAAAGTGTGTAGACGATGCCGCTGTCACCGTTTCGTTGGGTGCAGATCTTGCCGATGTAGTCCTTCACCTTCACCTGTACGCCGTCGTGAGTTCCCTTCTTGAACGCATGGAGCTTGAGGTTCGGCCGGAAGAACGATGTCTGGACCATGAGGGGATCTGCGAGGTCGAGCTGGGTGGCGATATCTGCCCTTACGCGTTTGGTCGCTGTTGCGGTGAGGGCGAGGACGGGGACGCCGAAACGAGACTTGAGGTTGATCAGCTTCCGGTACGCAGGCCTGAAATCGTGGCCCCACTGGGAGATACAGTGCGCCTCGTCAACGGCGATGAGTCGCACATCCACCCCGTCGAGGACCGGACCAAGCGATGTCTCGAGACCCTCGGGGGCGACGTACGCGAGTTCGTACTCACCTGCCCTGAGGGCTGCGATCCTGCGGTTCCGTTCCTCCCACTCGATGCTCGAGTTGATGAACGTGGCAGCGACACCCAATTCCTTGGCGGCATCGACCTGGTCCTTCATCAGTGCGATGAGTGGAGATACCACGAGCGTCGTGCCGCCCGTGAGCCTGGCGGCGAGTTGATACGTGAGCGACTTGCCCGACCCCGTCGGCATTACGGCAAGACAATCGCCTCCCGCGAGAGCTGCCTCAACCACGTCCTGCTGACCGGGCCGGAACGTTGCGAAGCCAAAGGTGTTCCTGAGTTCGGCAAAAAGCGCATCCGAGTCAATCTCGACAGGCGAGCGCGGTGTCTTGGACCGTTGTGTCCAAGGAGCCGAAGGCATCGGTTCGCTTGCGGGGAGCCGACGTGCTGGCGGGCTTGGTTCCCCCGGTGCCTCACCGGCAAGCATCTCCCAGTATGCATCATCATCCAACGGGCCAGTTTCGATCTTGGATCCTTTCACCGAGGGCAGCATACGCAACGAGCACGACAGATCCACACGGAACTCTCATCGCCGAAGAAGTCTTGACACCGATCATCTACGCAGATGGACCGCTGCCGATTCTCGCAACCTTGAACGTGGGATGGCACGAACTCGTACCCGATTCCGCCGATGCATCAACAACCAGCCAGCCGGGTTTCCAGACTGTTCGCTGGTGTCGTGACCGTCGGCCACCCGCGCAGGCCGACAGCTGAGTCCAAACGCGACAGCCAAGCCTGTAACACCAACAGTTCGTGTGCGTCTTGCATGATGAGGTAGGAACCGCGGGGCAGGAAGGCACCCACCGAATCAACGACATCGGAAGGGTCCACATGAAGCGCATAACAATCATCGCAGTCGCCGCTGCGCTGCTCGCATCGACGGCGGCGATCGCCTTTGCCGACGACGCCGACACCGGCGCCGACATCGCTAGCAGCGAGACGCGGGCACTCAACGAGGCTCAGGCCCGCAAAGCCCTACTCCTTGCCAACTACTTCGCGGACTACCTCGCCGGTGGCCCTGAGGCAGGTGATACGGTCGAACCCGACGCGGCGGTCGACGAAATCACCACGCTCAGAACTGGCGACACCGTCATCGGTTGGGGAGCCATGTTCAAGTTGCTGCAACTCGCAGAGGCAGACAATGTGCTGCTCTCAGAACTGCTGACGGACATCGAGGGCGATGAAGGGGGATGGGCCTTCGGGCGCCGATTCAAGGAGCTCGAATTGGACAAGAAGGACAAGGACACCCCGAAGAACCTCGGGCAGCTCAAGAAGCAGGATCGGGAGCCTAAGGGCAACCAGGGGAAGAAGCCCTAGAACCTCCCAGTCAGGGCCTCCGGTCGCCGGGGGGAACGGCCGGAGGTCTTGTCGCGCCGGTTGTGGTTCCTTGGATCGTGACATCTAGTGTTCGAACGTAGGGTGAGCAAGGACGCCTCGACCATCGGGAATGTTCCCCATGGCATGAGGGATCCTTCATCACGTACGATGGTTTCATGCTGGAACAGGCTGAAGAGGATGCCGTCGAACCGATCGAGAGCATTCTGCTCAAGATCATGCTCGCCTTCCGCATCCTCGGCTGGGTGTGGCTTCTGCTCCTCGTTGTGTCCTCACTGCTCACAGATCCGGGGGCAAACCGGGCAATCGTGATCTCGATGGCGCTGGGGAGCCTCCTGTGGACGATCTTCACCTTGTGGATGGCGAAGGACCAGAGACGGGTCAAGAGCACGGCCTTTGTCATCGCTGACGGCATCGTCGCGCTCCTGGTAGCAAACGCCTCGTACTACGCAGGCGCATCAAGCCTGTTGCACGGCGGGTTCCCGATCTCATGGATAGCGGTCGTTGCGTACGCATCCGACGTGAGGTGGACGCTCGGTGCAGGTGTCGTCCTGTTCGTCAACCAATGGTTCGGAATGGAACTCGAGGGCTCATACAAGGTGCCGGACCAGGTCGGCGCCGTCGTCTTCTTCGTCTATGCGGCGATCATCGGCTATGGGTTCGATCTGATCCGCGACAGAGATCGGTTGCGTCGAGCCGCCAACCGAAGGCTCGCCCTCGAACGACATCGCCAGATTCGAAATGCCGAACAGCTCGCACTTGCAGATCAGCTCCACGACTCCGTACTCCAGAGTCTGCATGCCATCCGTGTGTCGCCTGGCGACGCAGATCAGGTGACATACGTTGCGCGAAAGCAGGAGCGTGAACTCAGGAGGACCATCCACTCACTCCGATCGGAGTTCGAGAATCCGTACGTGACGGCGATGTTCACCGCACGAGACGATGTCGAGGATCTCTACGGGATCGAGATCGACATGGTGTGTTCCTATGACACTGAGATGACGGTCGAACTGGCAGGTCTGGTCGAGGCAACGAGGGAAGCGATGCTGAACGCGGCGAAGCACTCCGGGTCAGACGTGATTCTCGTGTACTGCTCAGCGGACAAGGACCAGGTCACCGTGTTCGTTCGGGACAAAGGCAAGGGTTTCGACTACGCGGCATCCACAGATGGTTTTGGAATCGAGAACTCGATTGTCCGTCGGCTCGAGTCGATCGGAGGGACCGCGTCGATCCAGTCCACTCTCGATTTCGGAACAGAGATCGAGATGTCGATACCGAAGGGGGTTTGAGGAAATGGTGTCGATCTTTCTTGTGGATGACCACGACACGGTTCGTGCAGGGACACGGTCTTTCCTTTCAGAGTTCGACATCGTTGGTGAGGCAGACAACACGATGGATGCGATTGCAGGCATCCTTGAAACGAAGCCAGACGTAGCACTCATCGATGTGCACATCGACGTGCCCAAAGGGGGAGCAGACGTCGTCGCTGCCGTCAAGGATGCCGCACCCGAGATCAAGTGTCTCGCTTTCACCGTGTCCACATCTCGCAGCGACGTCGCCACGCTTCTGGCAGCTGGAATCGACGGATACATCACCAAGTCAACGCCGGGGAATGAACTTCCAGGCGTCATCCATGAAGTCCTGGATGGCGGCACACCCATCTCGCGAGAGGTGGCAAGCCATCTCCTCGACATCGATTCTGCAGCCGAGCAAATCAGCCTGATCGATCGTCTGACACCGCGCGAACGTGAAGTAGTTCTGCACATCGCCCGTGGGTACACGTACCGAGAGAGCGCAACCAAACTTGGCATGAAGGTGAAGACGCTCGAGACACACATGTCCCACATCTTCGAGAAGCTCGGTGTCGCCACTCGCGCCGAGTTGTCCTTCCTCGCCTATGAAACGGGCATGGTCGACCCGTCCCAGGGACGCCCGCTCGACGATGCATGAACCGAAGGTTGGGCTCTTCAGCTCAGGTCGGCGAGTGCGGCAAGAACACGATCAACCTCTTGTTCCGTGTTGTAGTGAACGAATCCGATGCGGACGAGACCACCGGGCGCCTTGCCGAGACGACGCATGACCTCCCACGCGTAGTAGTCGCCCGACCAAACGAAGCACCCACTCGCACCGAGACTGCTCGCAACGGCTTTGGGCGGAACACCATCCACGTCGACCGCAAACGTCGGCGTGCGGCCTCCCGCCGTCCGATGGCCGAACAGCGAGATCCGCGGCATTGACCCGATACCCGCAAGGAATCGGTTGGCAAGCGAGGTTTCGTACTCGTCGATGGCCTTGTAGGCCGAAACGATCTGGTCCCTGCGGTCTGCTCCCGTGCCGAGCGAGGCGATGTAGTCGACCGCAGCGCTGACGCCCACGAGCGATTCGAACGACTGTGTTCCTGTCTCCCACTTGCCTGGAGCCTCTGACGGCGCTGGGCGGAGCCTGTACGGGACCAATTCGCCAAGCAACTCGCCCCTGCCATAGAGACAGCCCGTGTGCGGTCCGAACCACTTGTACGCCGAGGCGACAAGGAAATCGGTTCCGCTTTCGACGACGTCGAGAAGTCCGTGGGGCGTGTAGTGCACCGCATCGACGTAGGTGAGAGCACCGGCGCTGTGCGCCTTGCGAACAATGTCTGTCACGGGTGTGATCGTTCCGACAGCATTGGAGGCGAGTGGAAATGCGACCAGACGCGATCTGTCGTCCAGAGCTGCGTCGAGGGTTCCGAGGACGAGGTCGCATCCGTCGTTCGGATCGAAATCGACGAACCTCACCTCAACATGGGCGTCGGCGACGGCCTGCATCCAGGGCGACACGTTGGCATCGTGGTCCAGCCTTGTGAGGATGATGTTGTCGCCGGCGCGCCATGTCCGTGCCAGAGCGCGGGACATGGCGTAGGTGAGCGATGTCATGTTCTGGCCGAACACGATCTCGTTCGGCCGCGCACCGAACAGATCGGCAACACCAGCGCGTGCATCGGCCGCTACCGCATCCGTCTCGACAGATGTGACAAAGGACCCACCGTGGTTACTGCCGCCGCGTACCATGAACCCAGACATTGCCTCGATCACCGACGAGTGAACCTGTGTACCGCCCGGTCCGTCCAGGTAGGCGACCTGTCGACCGTCCAGAACGCGCTCGAGAGCGGGGAAGCCGGCTCGGATGGAGGCGATGTCAAGAGTCACTCGGTGAGCATAGGCGTTCCGACACGCGGCCCGTTCGAGACACCCGACATCTCGGCTAGGGTTCATCGATGGCAGAGGCCCCAACCATGTCTGATGAAGCTACGACGCTCGTGCGTCGGTACTACGCGTACGCTGGTATCTACACGCTTGCTGCGTCGATCATCTGGGGGATCAACACGCTCTTTCTCCTCGATGCGGGACTCTCCGTTGCAGAGGTCTTCATCGCAAACGCTGCATTCTCGCTTGGCACGGTCCTCTTCGAGATCCCGACCGGTGTTGTCGCCGACACGATCGGGCGACGGGCATCGTTCCTCCTCTCACTCGTCGTTCTCGCCTCATCAACCCTCGCCTACGTCTGGCTTGCGCAAGCAGGGGCAGGCGTTGTTGCGTTCTCGGTCGCATCGATAGTCATCGGGCTCGGCTTCACTTTCTACAGCGGGGCCATGGAGGCATGGCTCGTTGATGGCGTGCAGGGCCTCGGCTACGAGGGAAACATGGACGGCATCTTCGCGAACGCTCAGATGATCGGTGGGGGCGCGATGCTCGTTGGAACCATCGGCGGCGGACTGCTGGGGCAGATCGATCTCGCACTCCCGTTCATCGTCCGCTCGGTGCTCCTCCTCGGACTCCTCGCACTCGCCTTCTTCGGCATGCACGACATCGGTTTCCAACCACGGACGGTCACGTGGAGGACACTCCCGTCGGAAGCGAGCACTGTGGCGGCATCGGGGATTCGCCACGGGTGGGGAAGCCGTCCCTTGAGGTTGATCATGATCGCTGGTGCGATCCAGACCGGGTTCTTCATGTGGGCCTGGTACGCATGGCAGCCGTACTTCCTCGAGCTCCTTGAACGTGACGCCGTCTGGGTTGCCGGCGTCGTGGCGGCACTGTTGTCCCTCGCGTTGATCGCGGGGAACAGCCTCGTCAAGCTCTTCATGCGTTACTGCGGCAGACGAACAACGCTTCTCCTGTGGACCGCCGCAGGGTTCTCGCTGGCCTCCATCGGCGTCGGCTGGGCCACCAACTTCCCAGTCGCTCTGCTCTTCCTCCTCATCAGCGCCGTCGCCATGGGAGTCCAGATGCCCGTGCGTCAGGCGTTCATCCACGCGATTGCTCCGTCGGAGGAGCGAGCCACGGTTGTGTCATTCGACTCGATGATCTCGGGCGTCGGTGGCGTTGCCGGCCAGACGGGACTCGGCGTCTACTCCGAGCGGCAGGGATATGCAGCCGCCTACGTCTTCGGCGGAGCCGTTGTCGCTCTGGCAGCACCATTCGTGATCATCACTCGCCGCCTCAAAGCACCCGCCGACTACTTCGAGGGAACCCACGCATCCGAGACAGACGGTTGTGTACCCCACGGGCTCCCGTCGATCGCTCACGTCGGCGCAGTGTCGGCAGACAGCCAGGAGACCGCTGAATAGTGCATGTCAGTCATCAACGGCACTAGTCAACAGCCTCCTAGGCAATGGCGCTCCGACATGATTGCTCGTCACCAGCGCTGTCGCTCTCGACGCGATTGCACGAAACACGTGGTGTCCAGAGGTGACTGAAGCCCAGAACTCCAGACTCGCTCATGACACGGCGACACCCTCGCTGATCGCACGTGTCTCGACGATCGGACA
>Ga0255048_10001257_pt1 | contig 18036 bp, 35 predicted proteins | sample JV7_2_2_MG_FD_183619 | JGI IMG/M metagenome (GOLD analysis project Ga0255048, IMG submission 183619) | Seawater microbial communities from Jervis Inlet, British Columbia, Canada - JV7_2_2 | ecosystem: Environmental > Aquatic > Marine > Inlet | place: Canada: British Columbia | collected 2016-10-06
CGCCTGCGTGATGTCTCCTGCGAACGCGCGAGGCGCACCCCTGCATCAGCTAAGCGGGGCACCTGTGGCGGCGCTTCCGGTAAGTCCGGTGTACTGGCAAAGCACATAATCGTTCCTTAGTTGTGGGACAAGCGGAAAGTGACTGTGCCCGATGTCCAGGTACAGTCAATGCGATATATAACCCCGCTTTCCGGTTCCTCGAATACCGCGTGGAGCTGAACATCCGAGGCCATGACGTGTGACACCAATACGCCAGCAGCGTCGGTCACGCCGAACCACGTAGTGCCTTTGTCATAGGACTTTTCCAGTACACAGGTAGCGACACCACCGGATAACAGAACATTGAATTTTCCCATCACAGGGAAGTCGGCACTTTGCCCGCTTGCCCCGAATGTGCCTGAAACGATTGTCTTAGCCAAGATTTCTCTCCAAAGGATCGTACTCAGTTGCAGCCCTGCCGGTCAGGCCGCGTGAGGCCACTTCCCCGGTGCGCTGATCGCGTTCAAGTTTAGTGACATGCAGCGCAAACGTCAAAGCAAGCGCGTCGCCCCAATCAGGTGACGCCAGCTCCCTTTTCTTCATTTCATCCTTGGTTTCCAGCATCAGCTGATCCCGAGCATTGTGCTTGAAGCCCCGAGCCGTCAAATCCATTTCCAGCTCTGCATGATCCTTGATGCAGCCGCCGTGCATCAACCACTCGCGCATTCGGAACCACATTTCAGCTGAGCGGTTCGCATAGTGCTGTGTATCTATCGCCTTGGATCCAAAATTGACACCAAATACATTCAGCCCGAGCTGGCGCAGCCGATCCACGATAGGCCCGCCCAATCCTGTCTCATCGACGAATATGGCATCCGGCATCATCAACTCAGCCTTATTGCCCCACCTATCCGGATTCACCAGATCGACCACCAGCGATACCAGACGCATAGAGTCCCGCGTTTTCTCGCCCGGTATGATAAACGTCTTGAACGTCCGGGCATCACGACCCTTGCGATAACAAATCACGTTGCGATCCTCGCCGCCCCTGGCTACGTCTATCCCCATTACCATCGGATCATCGTCGATGTATTCCGGCTCGCGTTTCGACGCTTCCGCTACCACATCACTCGGTATGAATTGCATATCGCCTGCCCTCGGAAATCGACCCAATACCCGTACCCGAACATAGTCAGAATCCGCACCCCAATCGTGAATCCAACGCTTATGCAGCTCCTTGTTGGGAAATTTGCACGTCTGAGCATCTATCTGCTGCGTATGCCACCGATGCTTCAGCCGGTGGAAGCACTCGAAGAACCGACCGAAATTGCGCGTCGGATTGCCGTAGCAAAAAAACATCGGCTCGCCATCCGTCAGACCACCCTCGGCTACCTCGAATATCTTGCCCGGTACGTTGCTGGCCTCATCGAAAATGTAGAACGAGGTCGAGTCGGCTGCATGTTGACCGGCAAACGCTTCTGAGTTTTCTTCCTTGCACGTATAGGCATCCGTCCTCCACTTCTCAGGATTCGACAAATGCCGCAAATTCATGTTGCCCTTGGAATTGTGGTACACGAACCAGTGACCCGTTATGCACAGACTCAGCCACTTCGCCAGCTCACCCCAGGTCTTGGTCTTGAGCTGATCCGACGTGTTCGCCGTTACCGTCCCTCGACACCGCGGCCGTGTACTCATCAACCACAATATCTTCCAGCTGGTCAGCGCCGATTTGCCAATGCCGTGACCCGAAGCCGTCGCCATCTGAATCGGCAACACCGGATCAATACCATTGAAATTCCGAGCCTCTACAAACTTGCCAGTGTCAATTAAGTCCTGACGCTGCCATTCGTCCGGCCCATCGTAATTCTGTAACTCAGTCCCCGACTCCCCCCACGGAAAAGCCCACATCACAAAACCCAACGGATCAGCGTAAAAGTGACTCGCGTCCTCCGCGATCTCTATATCAATGTCCCGGAGCGCGTTAGTCATCCGCCCGCCAGAAAAGACGAGCCCTGATTCTCCGGCAGCAACCGCGTCTGACGACGCAACTCCGCTGCCCGCTTCTTCGCATCTGCCGCCTCTATCCCCGCTATCCGATCTCCCTCAAAATCAAAATCTCCCGATGTCTGTCCGAAAAAACTCCCAGGCTGTACACCGATACCCTCATTGATTAAAAACTCCGGCGTCGTGTTCTTAAAAGCCCGGTCAACACGGTTCACGATCTTCTGAGAAGTCCCCTTGCCAAATACCGCATCCCGGACTTTCCCGCTTATGCCGCTTTTGAAAATCTGGCTCGCCAACGTGTTGCTCGGCAACGCTGCTATGCACATTTCACTACTCCACTGTCAATTTTTGACACTGATTTTATTTTTTTTTCCAAAATTCCATAGAAAAATGGGGAAACGGGGGGGCCCACAAGCGCAAATTCATAGGTCATGCCCCCCCTCGGGGGGTCGGCCGGCCGGTCGTGGTCGTGTGTTCTGTGTGATGTGCTGGCTGTCTGCATGGTGTGGCCTACGCTCGGTTAGGCGCATGGCGCTCAGTTCATGCGGTCGCGGGCTGGCCGGCCGTCCGGGGATAGTGCGTGGTCGCTGTTCATGCGGGCCCTGCCACCGGTCAGCCGCTCGGCCAGCTGGCCACCGTCCAAGAATGCGACCTGCTTCACGAACATAGCGTGATACTCGCCCAAATCTTTCAGGCAGGCGCGAGCCACAGCGTGTAGGCCCTTGTCGCGGGCCTCGCGGTATAGCGTCCAGTACTCCCGCTCAATCACGTCCGCGCTAATCGCTATTTCCTCACACTTACGCTCGAAAAACAGGTCGATTGCCGCAATGATTACAGGTTTGCTCATGTTCTCGGCGCCTATGGAATAGGCTGACCGCTCGGAGTATCCGGCGCGCTTGGCGGCGGCGGTAGCGTTGAGGTCGATGAAGTACTCGCGACAGAACATAGCCTGCTTTGGTGTCATGTCATCAAGGAGAGATTCTAGCTCGGCATTGTACGTGGCGTGTCGTTCGGTCATGGCCTGTCATCCTGTCAAATGTTGACACGTCCGGATTATAGCGCCATGTCGACCCGGGCAGCGAATACCCTGGAATCCGCGGCCGCAGCCCTTACGTGGCGGGGCTTTCAAGCCAGCTTGACAAATAGGCGCAACGCGCGTATATATAAGAGGCGGAGCAATATACATTCACTGAAACACACAAACCGGGAGAACGATATGAATGACCTTACCATCGAAGAGATCGGCAAACTACTTGGACTCGTGCGCCGAGAAATAAGAGCAGTGGATCCTTGGAATAACAACGACAGAGATTCCGAAATTAAGGCACTGCGAACGCTTGAAGAAAAACTCATGTATGAATACAACACCGCACCGATGGCAGTGGCATGACACCAGTAACCATCAAATATGTAACCGACAAACGCGGATCCGGCAAAACAGTAGTTCGCACACTTGAAGTTTACGAACGATTCGGATCTGGCAAATCTTTCCATCGCGGCGATCGTTACTACACCATAGACGATAGCGGATGCTACCCGTTACTGAAGCAGGTCGTTCAGGGCAAGTGCAACACGTTCGAACGCACGATCGGTCGCCGACCAGAAGTAAACTGGAAAGACGGGTGGAGCAAATGAAATTATGAGTTCCGGAAGGTACACATCACCACACGATCGCGCGCTTATTGCGTTCGGTTCGGATGTTCTCGCAATACTTGAGAGCAACCGGGATTGGAGCGGTAACACGTTTCAGGAACTGGACGACAGCGCGCAGAACTTCGGCCTCGCCACGACCGATGGCGAGGGACATTTCCTGACGATACCGCGGGCTCGATTCCGCGAGAGGCTATCACTATGACAACGACCAGCAAGGGGCCTTGGGGCCTTGACGAAATTGACGCAGGTATATCGCTGTACCTGTTGATGCTCGCATGTGCCGCAAACCGCCGGCCATACAATAAGGCTGCAATGATCCGCCATGTTCAGAACAACCACGCGGGGCCCATTGATAGCGGCCTGAACACCGCACCGTTGAAAGAGCGTAGCCGCGGCAGCATTGAGGCTAAATTGATGAACGTCACGGCCGCCGTTGAATCCCTCGGCCGGCCTGACCTCAGCATGTCGGAGCATGGTTACCGGCCATTCCCGAACATGCAGAAGGCTCTGAAGGAGCGCGTAGCCGAACGCATTGATGGCGTCTATATCGCGGTCGACGTTAATCGCGACGTAGAGTTCGAGGCCGATTGTCGGAGCCTTGAGCGTTGCTGATACGCTTGCCACAGCTTGACGTGACCCGTTTAGCGGCTGACTTCTCAGCCGCTATGCGGGAGCGCCACACCGCCGGCCAGCTGGCGACCATCCGCGAACGCAACGCCGCGGAGCCGGACGCCACCGTTGACCACGCCCACGACTATCACGACGCCCACGAAATTATGGCGGGGGCTATTTCAGACCAGCTCGGCACGACTTGGAGCTGGCCTGATATATCTCAGGACGCCTGTACCGCATTCGACAGAGCCCGCAAGGCTGGCTATCAGCTCTCACGAGTTCTGATTGCCTGCGAGTTCTCAGGAGCTGTCAGGGACGAATTCGCAGCCCGCGGTCACTCCGCGACGAGCTGTGACATTCTGGACACCGAGACACCGGGCAATCACTACCGCGGCGACGTGCGGGACATACTTGGGGACGGTTATCACTTGATGATCGCGCACCCGCCCTGCACATATTTGGCAGCTTGCCAGCTGTGGCGCTGCCAGCCCAAACACGATGCCGAGTATCCAGCGCGGCAAATCAAATCAGACGAAGCCTTGGCATTCGTGCGTGACCTACTCGACGCACCAGTGCCGCAGATCGCACTTGAGAACCCGGTCGGCCGTATCGGCACAGCCATCCGGCCGGCTGATCAATACATACAGCCCTACGAGTTCGGCCACGACGTAAGCAAGCGTACCGGCCTATGGTTGGACGGCTTGCCGCCGTTGCAGCCCACGGACTACGTACCGCCCACCGTGACGACCTACGACGGCCGAACCGTGAACCGCTGGGCCAATCAGTCACCATGCGGAGCCGACAGCCGAGGCCCGAGCGCCGACCGCGGCCACGACCGCAGCCGCACCTATGCCGGCATTGCGCGAGCAATGGCCGAGCAATGGGGACGCATCACCGAACGCTTAACACCCGCGGCCACTCAGCCGCTACAACTGGAGCTGATATGACACGACACTGGACAGGGCCCAAACCGCCACCGGTCAGCGAGCGCCCGCCATGCGCGTACTGTGGCCGGCACATGCGACCGTCGACCGGCTATGTAATGTTGGACGGCTTCACAAGCGTCAGCCGCACCCTCGACAGCTGGCCGCGGTACTGGGATGGAAGCTATGAGGGCCCCGGCGAATTTTGCCGTCAGCTATGCGCCACACGCTTTGCCCGGTCAGCCTATCGTGCCGGCTACCGCGTAAGGGGCTCAAAGTGACGCGCCCACCGCTACAGCTCACCAAATCCCCGGCCATGCCGGCGGGGCCCGGACGTAACAAACGCAAGCGCCTATGTAATGACGCCTGCTTATATGCGCGAGGGCCTGATTGCGAGTGCAAGTGCTTAGGCAAGAACCACGGACTCGGACACGTACTAGCCAGCGGTCAGTCACCGCTATTCCCGATTTAACCACCCCGCAACCATTAGAGGGCAAGCTAATGACAGCAACAAACGAGCAACAAACTGACGCGTTAAACCGCGCCGAAAATGGCGAATCACTCGCCAACTATGAGGCCATATTCGAGGGCTTCATTGCGCGAGGCATACCCGAGGAAGATATCAAACCCAGGGTAAACGTTTTCACGTACAACGCATGGAAAGCCAAGGGCCGACAGGTCAAGAAACGGCCGGCCGACGTGAAGCGCGGCGAGTATGGCGTGAGAATTGAAACGTGGATAACGTGCCAATCGAAACAGGCAAACCCCGAGACAGGCGAAAAGGACAGCTATCGCCGGCGGAAGGGTGCGACCGTGTTCCATATCTCGCAGACCGAGCCGATACAGGCCACCAACGGCCGCGGCCACCGGGCACCAGTGAACGGCTTTGATAATGAAGGCCACGCCCGCAGCCACTACGACCCGACCGGCTTTTATGCCTCGGACGGCTCCCTGCTAGGCCGACGGAACGCGAACGGCCGTTGCGAGGACGCGCCGTGTTGCGGGTGTTGCACATGACAGACTTTAGCCACGGATTCCGCACACTAAATGACGAGGAAGTAGGCCATTTTCAAAAATGGACGGAGAACAATTACCGCGCCGGCCAGCCTATTTCCGAAACATGGCACCCGGTAGTCAGGGAACACGCCGAGCGCCTCACACGACAACACGACCGCAGGAGACAAGCTGATGAAACCCAAAAATTGTAGATTTATGGCCTTTGTCAATGGCGACGACGTGACATTGACGCTAAAGCCTGGACAAAGCCTACACCACTATCAGCGCGGGCCCACGGACGAAGGATGGAGCAGCTCGGCCGAGAGCTGGACGCTCAGCTCAGATGGCCGGCTACTGAAGCGAGAGAACGAAAGCGACGGCCGAGACTGTGACGGCCGGCTACAACGCTACAGCACCTCATACGCCGACAGCAACCCGGCCACGTTTCATGCCGGCTACGACCCATACAAAGACCGGCCAGCCATGTTCCCGTACTGGACAGAGGGCCAGAGCTACCAACGCGACCACTTCGCAGAAGCCATGAACTACTGAGGGAGAACCAATGAAAAGCCAAAGATTCAGAGACAGCCGAACCGGCGAGATTGTGACGTCGGTACTCATTAGTGAGATTCAGCACTTCAACGAATACAACGGCCCGACCGAGGCCGGCGAGTTCGACAAGCCACCAAACCACTATGAGGAAAAACAGGAAGCACGACGGCAACGCTACTTGGACCTTGCAGATAGCAACGACGCCAAGAGCGCGAGCGCCTGCCAAGCAAGCAGGAACGCAGTCGACGGGATTCCATTCGGGCAGCCCATCCTTGTAGGCCACCACTCCGAAAAGCGCCACCGGGCAGCACTGAATCGCTCAGATAATGCCATGCGCCGCAGTATCGAGGCCGACGACAAGGCCGCCTACTACCGCGGCAAGGCCGCAGGCGTAGGCAAAGCAGGGATCAGCGCGGATGACCCCGAGGCCGTGACCAAGTTACAGGCCAAGATTGACCGCGCCGAACGTGACCAGGTATTGATGAAAAAGTGCAACAAGGCCATCAGGGCCAACAAGACCGCAGCCGGACAGATAGCGGCCCTGATTGAACTCGGCAGCACAGAGACCCAAGCCAGAGCATTGATCGAGCCCGACTTCTGCGGCCGTGTCGGTTTTGCCGGCTACGTTTTGACCAATAACAACGCCAATATACGGCGCATGAAGCAGCGCATTGAACAGCTGAAAGAAGCGCCCACCGAGAGCAGCGAAAGCCAACACGGTGACGTGACGCTGGTCGAGAACGTCGACGAGAATCGAATACAGCTGATTTTCCCCGGCAAACCATCCGACGCGATCCGCACGATACTGAAGCGCCACGGCTTCAGGTGGAGCCGCTACAACGGCGCATGGCAGCGCCACCTTAACGGGGCCGGCAGATATGCCGCGAATACCGTATTGACCCGCATCAAGGAGACAACATGAAATATATAGCCCTCATCTTGGCCGCACTTCACACCCTGAACGCTTGCAGCGGTGCCGTCCCGGCCGCTCAGGCTCAGGCCATACCGCCACAACCCGCGGCAACCGTGACACAAGCCGATCTGTCGATAAACAGCGCAGCCTGCCTCGATTCGTGGACACAAGTCCCAGGACTCCAAACCAGTATCACCGTTCAGACCGAAGGCCAGCCGGTGAAAATCAGCTATTTTCTAAACTTCCGGGCAGCCCCAAAGGCCGTGATCCACGTCCTGCCAGTGATAAGCGATACACGCCAGAGCCAGCAACAGGTAAGCCGAGCGATCGGGGATTTTGCCGCATCAGGGCAGACCGACAGCATCAGCTACTCTCGAATATATTGGCTGGATGCCGGCCGGCAAGACTTCGCGCTGCTGTTCACCTGTCAGAGTGCCGTCACCATGCTACGCGGCACGTTGACCGTCGAGCTGTTGCAATGAGCCGACGACACGAACAGAACAAGGCACTCACCGCCGCTCAGGACGAGTTAAACCTGGGGCCAGTAGCTTTGGCTGCCGAAATGGGAGCGCCTTACAGCACTTACCGCTGCTGGAAGAACGAGAGCCGCAAGATGCCGCCGGTTGCGTGGCGGTGTCTTGAGCTGGTGAAACTGAAAAGAGCTGCCGGCGGCCCCTAACATGGCGCAGCCTGAAGGGGTCAGGCTCTTCTGGGCAAGACGGTGGCCGGAGAGGGCACCTTGCGCCACTGATCGCGCCGGCAAATTAGGCGATAGACTGAAATTCCAAATCGCGCCAGCGACCGTTCTCCCAAATTTCGGGCGGGCGGTCAGGCGCAGCTATCCGAACCACCCCACCGCACCAGTGAAAATGACGAGGATATGACGCTCGCCGCAGCGCGGTTCGATAGTCTGAAAGCCTCACGACTTTTGATCCATTATCCAAAATTCCCTTACCTGAGATCGCATGAATGCCGGCATAGTGTAGTCGGCCCAAGGCTCAGACTCAAAAGCGCCCAGGATAAAGTTTTGTATCTCGAGTAATTCCCGCTCAGAGCCGTACTGCTCGACGAACTTCCGAGGCGAGTGGGCTAGGCTAGGCCCCCACGTCGAACACATGGCAGAGAGGCTCAGGCCGCGGTTACAGGTCGCTTGATGATGCCAGTCGCACAGCCCAATAGTGAAATCGTGACCGAGCCGCTTGCTGCCGATCCCGCCGGCTAGAATGTGGTGAACCGTCGCATGGCGATCCAGAACACCGTCCAAAAGACAGGCCACGCAGCCCAAGACTTTGATCGTTTCCATGCGTTTTTTTTGCTTGGCCGTGGCCTTGCGCGTTTTACCTACCATAAGTGATTGATCCTAATAGCGCATTGCACCGCAACATTGACCGGGCCATAAGGCTTGCCGCCTGTCAAAAATTGACAGAAACAGGCTACAGCCCAATGAATACGCGGCATGAGATAATGTACACTGGCAATCGTGCCAAAAAGAGGCCCCCGCTGTAACGAGGGCCAAAGACTCAAGGAAAGTCCCAATGTATGAAAACACTGGAAAGCCGAGTTTAGCAAAATTCCGAGCCCGCCTCACAGTCATCAAAAAGGCGTCACAGTCCGGCAAGGTACTGGCCGAACGCTGGAACCCGAAAGGACGACACTTCTACGTCCAACGGAAGATGATCCAGCATTTCGAGGAAGCCAACAAAACAGCATCAAAGCTCCTGGAGATCATCGACCGCTAGAGAATCGGGCGGGGCTTCGGCCTCGCCCCTTTTCCACCCCCGCATCAGCACCGCCATGTCAGCTGCCGACAAAGATCGGTGCCACCAATTACCCTGCATAGTTCCGGCCTTGGCGCTGAGCGGTCGCATCCGGCTAGAGTTCCAGCGGTTGCCATAGTCGCCCCGCTTCTGAGTTACTGTGACGCCGCTCACGATACGTCAACCTCGACCAGCTGCCAGCGAGTGCCCTTGCCTTTGGGCTGGTGCCAGCCGTGAACCAGCACCGTCCAGCCGGCCTCTCGAATGTCACCAATGGACTCAGATTCAGCGATTTTCTTTATCCTGGCCTTGAGATTGTGCTTCGTCGTGGACTGCACAGCGATAGTCTCATTCCGACCGATAGCCAGCACGTCGATAATGCCGAACAGGTCTTGTCTAACGCGGGCGTGGGGATTCCACTTCTCGACTACCTGAGCCCGGTAGCCCTGATTTCGTAGATCGCGCAGCGTCAGCTCGGCGGGTGATATCGTCATTGTATCTCCTGATCATGTGACGGACTGAGGCAAGGCACTCGCGGTAAACATCAGTTTCCCGTATGTCGAGAACCGCGCCGCTCCGAACGGCCTTGATGATTTCGTAAGTCTCCGTTGCCGGCGGATACGCTGATTGATACTCCGCGAAAACCTGAGACTTACCAAGCATTGCGAGGCCGGCAATGATCCAATCCGCGTCCGAATATTCGGCGGCATCCTTCGCCCTGAAAGGATCAACCGCGTCGTCGATGGCATATAGAAACGTCAGCGCCAACGCCAGCCGATCCGCTAGAAATGCGGTGTATTTTTTAAGCTGTTGCTCTCTTTTTTCGCTCAGCTCGTTTTGCATATGACGCTCTCCGCGCATAATTCTGCTTTTGCTTGTTGATCCAGTTCAACACCCGCTGATCCGGCTCCATGCTCGGCAGATTCATCCAGTTATTGTCCGGCCAAACATTGACCATAGACTTAAATTGATTCGGGGCCCATCCAGGTTTGTACCGCTTCGAGGCCCCGTAACCGATAAGCATTTGATAAAACTCTTTATGTGACGGCCAGCCGACCGGCAGCCGCTTCCCCATGTTGTTCCCGATTGGCACCAAGTCCTCATCAGTAGAGGCCACGTCGACTTTTTTGAACGGCACCGTCCAGCCGCATTTAGGGCAGACCCGAGAGCCGGCAAAGATATGTTTGCAAGTCTCGCAAGTGTGCGTATGTTCCTCGCGCTCGCCGGCTTCCTGACGCGTCCAGTTTTCGACCGCCTTTTTGCCCTCATCCAAACGCCAGCGAAACAAGTCCTCGGCTTGGCCGAGCTTGTCGGTGTTGCCGGCATGATCCAGCACCATGCACTCAGATTTATTTTCCGCGGGACGCATCCCACGGCCCAAAGACTGAAGCCACAGCACCATAGATTTAGTCGGCCGAGCTGACACCACGCAGTCGATCTCCGGGCAATCGAATCCGTAGCTCGCTATCGTCACGTTACAAAGAACTTGAATTTCCTGAGATTTGAAACGGCTGACGATACTGAACCGTTCAGCATCCCCGAGCCGGTTGTGGATCACGGCGGCGTTCACGTTCGCCTTCAGGAAGCGATCACAAAGTGCCTCCGCGTGGGCTATATCCACACCAAAGACCAGCGTATGCCGGTGCGGGGCCAGCCTGAGCCAGTTGTCGATCACGTCGCCAACCAGGAGAGTGCAACGCTGAGACAAACGGCCTACCTCATAGTCACCCCTTGCAACTTTTAGGCCCTTCGTGTCAACAGTTGCACCCCCCCAATATTCGAGCGGTGCCAGCCAGCCGTCTTTAATCAGCTGGCGTACCGACGTGACGTGCTTGATCTCTGTGAAATAGCGGCCGAGGCCCTTGCCGGACTTGCGCGAAGGCGTGGCCGTGTAGCCGTCGATCACAGCACCCTGTTCGGCGTAGTAATCCAGACACTCGGACACCCGCGGAGCCATCGAAAGATGAGCCTCATCGACCAGCACCCGCTCCACGTCAGGGAACCACAAATCTGATTTTTTTGTGCGAGTCGTGAGTGTCGGCCAGCTGACAATATGCACCGGCTTGTATGCGTTCCACGCATGGCCGGCGCGCAGCGTGGCGACGTTCTGAGGCCCCACCACGGCATTCAGAATGCTTTGTGTCTGGTTAAAGATTTCCTCGCGCGGCGTCAGGATCGCGGTGCGGTTGCCGCGGTCGAGTTCCCGCTTGGCAATGAAAGCCTGGATGACCGTTTTGCCTGAGCCGGTCGGCGCGCAATGAATCGGCCGGTCATTGATGCCATGATCCATTGCATAGTTGACATCAGTCAGCTGGTAAGGGCGCAGCTCAAATGTCATTTTTTGGGCTTCGGTACGCTCTTGATCACTTCGCCAAACCATTCGTGACAATAACGAACGCCGCCATAATCGTCAGGAGTCAGGCCGAGCTTCTTGACGAGCCCTACACCCGAATACGGAAAAGCCTTGATTTGGGCCATTGCCTCCCGCAGTTCCTTCAAATCGACCTCATCTTGCGAGGGGGGTGCCTTCCGAGGCCGAACATTACCGCCGGGTTCTCCGTCCGGTGACAATGATTCCTGTTTGATGTTGCGTACCGTTTCATGCGACACCATGCACAGCTCAGCCAGCTGCCGCAGGCTCCAATCGTCATAGTGAGGATCGGCCAGAGCCATCGCCACGCCATGATGCTTGTCGGCACTACTGCGACGCATACCGTGAGCCGTGTTAGCGGTCAGGGCATACTCGAAAGCAGCGTGACGGTCGCCCTCTTTGACATCAACGCCCACTGTCAGGTCGCCGTTCTTCAGCTTGGCAAGGATTCTCGTTTCGCCATCAGCCAAGTAATACCGCTGTGAGTTCGGTTCGGCAAACACTGTGACCGCCGGAAATATCGCGCCGTTCTTCATGGCTTCGGCGTACTCGTCGACGGTCTTAGGGTCGATTCTGACCCGGACCCGCGTCTTGTCAGATATCAGAATCTGGTCGATGGCAAGTTTCATAGCTTTTCCTTAGTTTCCTTTTTGAACAGCTCCTGCTGGTCATTCCATTGCTTCAGTATCTCCGCTTCGGCGTCAGACACCAGCAATGAGATCATTTTTTTTTCGACTGTCGCAGAGCGCCCCGAACAAGCAGACTTCATCAGATCAAATGATGAAAGGCTACTCCCGGTAGTCACCGCATCGGCTGTTTTCACTATCTCAGCCTGCATTTCGGCCAGCTGCTTGCCGGCCTGCTTTTTCAGTTCCGTTCTAAGTGTCAAGTCTTTCTCCTTTCATCGTCTGAACTCTCCTGCACACGGACACGTCACAAAATGCGGCTGGTGTTCGCCATGCTTGTATTTAGTCTCGCCGGCATTCGGCCCGCGAAACTCTGAATCTGTGGGGATCACGTTGACCGGAATCCACTTACCTTTTTTTGTTTTCAGGAAAACCATGTCAGCGTCGCAAGCCTTACATTGCCGCAAGTCTTTTGGATAAGGCCCCGCATCTAACGCCATAAACTGCCACCCTTCGGGCAAAGCCCAACCATATAAGTGTCCGCAGACATCCAGGGCCGTATTAGGTCGCTGCCTGAACCGCAGTTTGACCGGTACATGGCGAGTGGGCTAACTCGATCTCCGCGTGAGCGGCTCCTGTACCCGACTGGCTCTGTTTTCCGGTAGGGCCTCGCACCGCAGGACGCGGCAGAGGTTGTGGCGAGGCGTGAGTTGTGCGATATAATGCGGTCGCGCAACGTACGCCGGAATTCGCAACTGGACTGCGTGTCCCGAGAAGGCTCGGAGTTAATAGCTCCGGGCCTTCTGAATTTTGAGAGTAACCGAATCACGACACAGCCTCAACCCGCTCGACGGTGAAACGACCGTCCCGCAATTTCAGCTCGTAAGTTTCGCCCTCGCGTACAATCACCCCATCGGACGCATACGGAACATAAAACGAGGCCGGCCGAGCATCAGGGTGAGGGCTGATCCCTTGTTCATAGATCATTGTTCTTTTCTCAGCCATCATTCACCGTACTGTCCCGAGCCAGCTGGTTCGCGCCGGGAGTCTTTAGAAACTCCGCGGCTTCGGCGTCCAGCTCTTGAATCCGCTTCTCATCTTCCTCGCGCAATATTTTCGTAAGGGCCGCAGTTATCCACGGATGCCGGCACCGCCACCAATAAAATTTGAACAACCGGCCACCGTAAAACCGATCAATCAAATGCCAGTTGATCCGGCTGCGAGTGAGGCGTCTAAACCAGCCATATTTCGGAATCAAGGCCCCGGCCCCTGTGTCAAATTTTGACGCTCCCACTGTTGCGCCTCGACGATCTTAATTTGCAGGGCATTCACAATCTGAGCGAAGTCAGTCCAGTGAGCCCTGGATGTTAGTGCCGGCATGGTCAGCATCACATCCGGGCCCTCGCCATCGACCCGGACGTGATCAAACTTGCCGATTCGTGTGACCGGCTTACCCATTACAGCCTTTGCAGATCACCGATATGGCGGTCGATCTCGGACAGGCATTCATTGACCGTGGCGAGCTGAAATTGCAGTTCTTCCACTTCCTGCCTTACCCACTCAGGCGTGTCAGATTGCTCATGCTCATCATCTTGAATGCCAAGCAGCCTGAATTTCAGCGCCTTCAGACTACCGATACAGCCCCTTGCAATGTCAATGGCAGAGCGAGCCTGACCAGTACGCAAATTGATCTCTGTCGCTTCCACTGTTCCGATTGTCGCTGAGCCCATCGGCCCCTTTTCGTTAGTCATATTTTCTCCCGCAGCTACAGCTGCATTGCCAGCATTTCAGTTTCAGTTGCCAGCGTGTCGAGTTTTACGTACACGTCGTCGGCAATCTGTTGAGCTATCGGGGATGAGAACTGAATCACGGCCAGCCCCCGAATGTTGCCGGCCAAAGTATTGAGCTTGTCCCGATCAGGCGCGAGCTGCTTTTTGCGTTCAGCGTCGGCCATCTTATCCTTGCGGGTCTGTTCCTCGATGGCCGCGGCTTCGAGCTGTTCGACGCGAACCCGCTCAGCGTCAGCGTCGGCTTCCTCTTTTTCGCGCTTTTCCTTGTCGAAGGCTTCACGCTCGGCAGCGAGTCGATCTGATTCCTCTTTTTGTTTTTTTTGTTCGGCCTCCAACGCCTCGCGCTTTTCGTCCAGCTCTGCCTGTTCCTTGGCCGCCTGCTGTAGTCGCTCCTTGGCGGTGATCAGATCATTGCGAACGTGCTGCTTGGCGTCGGCTGCCCGCTTTGCGAACTCATCGAACGTGCCGTCACCAGGATCAAGATTGTCGATCAGCGTCATTCGAGACTCGATGGCCTCAAGCGTAGTGTTCAGCCCGATCTGACCGAGCGACTCGATTCTCCTGATCCGATCCTCGATAGTAGTGATCCGCTGGCGCTCGATTTCCTCGGCTTCCCTGACCTTGCGTTCCTCGGCCTCATCCACCGTCGCCTTGCAGTCCTTCATGGGCTGTTCAATGGCAACCAGCGCGTCGATGATCCGGTTGCCCTCGGCATTGACCGCCCGTTGATGCGCCAGAGCAGCCGCGGTTTGCAGCCTGCGCTCGCCATCTACAGCAATACGAACGTCCCGCACCACCTTAATGTCGGCCTTCAGGGCATCGTATTCGCCCGGTGTCGTCGGAACCGTGGGCTCCTTGTACTTGTCAGCCAGCTCAGCCAGCGCGGCATCCGTGAGGCTGAATTTAATTGGCGGCTGTGCTACTGGTACTGCGTCGTTCATTCGCTTCTCCCGTACATATGTCAACGACTTGCCGGCACTCGGCCACATCCATAAAGCCAATGTGAACCGCACCGACACGTCCCATAGAATTTGCCAGCCACTTGTAGCCCTCGCCCCTCGACCAATCGCTTTCCCGCCACAGCGGATCGAATGCAGCATGAGCTTTCTTTTTCCACTCGCGCAGCTCCGCATTCGCCAGCCGGCCGAGCGGAGCGTGACGCCGTGAATTTTTATGACAGCCCACATACGCATCACAAGGCCAGCAAATCCAGAACTGGCCGTAGTCCTGCGAGGCGCGGGGATAGACTTCGGCGCTGTTTGCCAGCTCAGATGAATGGCCGCAGTACGGACACACCGGAGCGGCCGGCGGTAGCTTTAGAATTGATCTCATGTATATGCGGTCGCTTCGTAGGTCAGATGATTAAAGGAAAGCACTTGAGCCTCGATGGCCCTGGCTTTTGGCATGGTGCCGTCAGCTTTCCACTGGTACACCGCTTGAACACTCACATCGAAGGCTTTAGCGGTCTGAGTTATGCCGCCGAAGAACTCTATTACTTTGGCTGTTTTCATAGAGCGCGATTAAAGCACACTTTACAGGGCTGATTCAACCGTGGTTTAATGATCGGCCAACCAAGGAGCAATCATGTCACAAAATTTCAGACCATTTACCGCAAGTGAGGAAGTCGACGAGCTGTTCAAATCTCTCGCCAAGGCGCAGGGCAGTATGTCCGATGTCGAGGCTGCCACCGAGGGCAATTGGGGCAAGTACGCCACGCTCTCACAGTACCTGGATGCGCTACGCGAGCCGCTGTCAAAAAATGGCTTGTCTGTCATCCAGACCACCAAGCAAACGACCAACGGCACGATCGAACTCATCACCATTCTGGCCCACGAAACCGGCCAATGGATCAGTTCGGACATGGCGATAGCACCGGAGAAAGGTGGCCCGCAAGGCGTCGGCTCTGTGTTGACCTACATGCGACGCTACTGCATTGCCGGCATCACAGGCATGGGTAGCGTGGACGATGACGCCACCGCTGGCACCAAGAGCGGAGCCGATACACTGGCCCCGGATCAGATTGACAACATACACTGGCTGGCTAAAAAGCTGTTTGCCGGCGAGGCCGATACGAAAGTCACCCGCATGTGTCACAAGCTGTTCAGTGTTGACGATGTGAGTCAAATCCCGCTTGAGCATTACGATCACGCCGTGAATGCCCTGAACAATCAGGCTGACCGGGAAGCCGAGGCAGGCGCCGGCAACGCAAAGAAGAAGAAAGGCGGGAAAAAGGCTGACCCTGACCCCGAGCCCGAGCAGGACGAGGCACCACCAGCGGAGCCGCTGTGAATCTCCGCGAGCTGTTCGACCAGATGAATGTGCATACCGACGAAACACACATGCCGGTACTGGCTGTCGGCGGTGCTGCCGGCGGCCAGATATTCGCAGCCCCCAAGAAAGCGAACACCATCACGCTCGACAAGCCGGTCGGTTTCAAAGTCCTCGCAGCCCCAGGCGACACGCCAGCAGTTCTGTACGTGGAAACCGAGAAGTACAATCTCCACAAGTTCTTCCCGGCGGTCGGCACTACTGAGTCGCTGTTCGCAATCGCCATGATCGACGGCATTGCAATAGAGGAAGCGATCACGATGCTGTTCTCAGCCTACTGTGAGTGCCTGTCGCTGGAAGCAGGGCCCAAGCACTGATGGAGTGCCACGTCAAAGAGGTCGAGCAGGGCTCGGACGAATGGCTGGCACTCAGGCGCTGTCGCATCACCGCCTCACGGCTCGGCGTGGTGATGTCCAAGCCATCGACTCAGGGCTACCAGAAGCTGCAACGGCAGATCGCCCAAGAGCTGAACGGCTACGAGCCGGTCGAGGAAGATGCGCCGTGGTTCGCCCACGGTAAGGAACAGGAGCCGCGGGCCCTCGGGCAGTACCAGTGGGAATATAACGTGAACATTGCTCACGACGTGTTCCTGATCCACAAGGAATATGACTGGTTCGGCGCATCCCCTGACCTGTTCGAGATCATCCCACCGCCGGCCGACCAGAAACCCGACTTGTCAATTTGTGACACAGGTGGCGAGATCAAATGCCGCGCCATGTACAAGACCTATCTCAAGTACGTGCGGATGGCCGAGAAGATGGAAGCCATCGACCCGTTCAAATCGGTGCCGGCAGAGAACCGCTTTCAGGTGCAGGGTGCCATGTGGATGACCGGCTTCGAGAGCTGGTATTTCATCAACTACTACGAGGGCCACGACTTCGAGGGACGCGAACAGCGGCTCATTCACCGCGTGGAGATACCACGCGACCAGGATTTAATCGACCGCATGGAGCTGCGCTGCTTGGCCTTCATGCGCGAGTGCCACGAAATTGCAGGAGTCTGAATGAAAAAATTAAACCAAGCCATTGTCGTCATCGGCGTTGCCGTAATCTCGCTCGGGCTCAGTACCATTGCTCACATACTCGGCTCGCAACATCACCCGCAATATGACTGCCGCTGCCCGGACTCCAAACCGGTCATGTGTGACGGTGAGTTCTGTGGCTGTACGGGTGATCCAACCAACTACCGGGGCTAGTCCTCAGTCAACATGATCTCGATTGTCCGGTCGAGCTTTTTTTCCAGATCATTGATCGCCGTTTTTATTTCCTGCTGACCTGTCCCGAGGCTCGCTATGGTCAGAGTGTTGGCCGCAATCGCTAAATCCATGCTGGCAATCTTCGGATCGACTGAAATATTTACCGCCGGAATGGCGGCCAGTTTAGTGTCAACAATATCGCTGACGAATATCTGAGCGTAGGCAGTCAGTAACGCCGTCATTATTCCAACCACGGCCAGCAACAACGGCCACGCGTCCATAACTTGCTTGACTTGTCTATTCACTTGTCGAACTCCTCGCGTAGCAAATCTAGCTT
>Ga0255048_10001260_pt1 | contig 18020 bp, 22 predicted proteins | sample JV7_2_2_MG_FD_183619 | JGI IMG/M metagenome (GOLD analysis project Ga0255048, IMG submission 183619) | Seawater microbial communities from Jervis Inlet, British Columbia, Canada - JV7_2_2 | ecosystem: Environmental > Aquatic > Marine > Inlet | place: Canada: British Columbia | collected 2016-10-06
GTTTGCGCTCGAAGAAACATTGGAGGCCGTCACCGACTCACTTGAACAAGCGTTGGCTGGAGCAGGGTCGGTGCTCGATCTGGATATCGATCGAGTGGGAGTGCGGTTCGAGTGAGGCAGCGCCATCTAGATCCAGTCGACGGCTTCCCGCCACTTATTGGGCGCTTTGTCGCGATGTTTGTCGATACCCGTCGTCGACTGCATCGGGACCTCGAGGACGTCGGGCCTTCGGAGTTGGATGAGATTCCGGGCTGGGGTGAGAATTCGATAGGGACATTGCTCTATCACCTCGCCGCCATCGAACTGGACTGGACTTTCTCGGATCTCCTCGGCGCCGACGAGGACGGGTTTCCCGATGGGACAGGCAAGTGGTTCCCGGTCGATGTGCGCGAGGAAGATGGGAAGCTCTCGCCGGTAATAGAACCGTTGCAGCATCACTTGGATCGACTGGAGTGGGTGCGCAGCCACTTGCTGAACACACTTCAGGCTATGTCAGATGCCGATTTGGATCGAACGTTCAACGAGGGCCGTCCGGACAACACCGAGTGCGGGGGAGCCTGGGTGCTTCATCACCTCATGCAGCACGAGGCCGAGCATCGCGGCCAGATCGGTGAGATTCGCGTGGCGTTGCGTCCTTGACATCGGTTCCATGGCAGTCGACCCATCTCGATAGGCGGCCGGCCTATCTGTCGAAACATGACCAGTCCAGCTATGAGAGGTCGGGTCCCGACCAGGTCGGTGTCTGTCGATTGGCGCGTCCTTCTAGCCCGTTTCGAGATCAGTGCAACGCAGCGCCACTTGCACGGTGAGGGCCACAGAGGACAACCAAGGATCGTCACGGAACGCCTCGCTATTGGCAGCGAGATCGTCGAACTTCGCCTGCACGTCGAGGCAGACAACGGCACCATCGGCGTTGGCCGCCTGGTACTCGGCGAACTCAGGGGTCTGTTCCAGCTCCTGCAGGTTGTCGACGGTGTCGGCGACGGCAACCACTCTCTCGGTAGCGGCGAGGAGCCGTGCAAACGCATCGCCGACGGCTTGGTGGACTTCGGTGATCGCCTCGGGTGGGTCGAGTGCCTCAAAGCCATCGTGGAACACCCGCCTGATTGCGATTTCCTGTTCGAGGAAGGCGACCGAGTCGTTCATGGTGGGGTTGGTGATCTGCCGGTGGGCGACAGATGCTGCCTCGAAGTCAGCGAAGCCCGTCGTGACAATGTCGTTGAGGCCGTCGATGTAGTCCTCTGCCGGGTTGGACCCACCGCATGCTGCAACGGTGATCGCAAGACTTGCTGCTGCCAGGAGAGCCCGTTTCATGTCTGCCCCTCAGTTCTGCCTGTCCTTGTACCGGCGCCGCGCTCGGTCCTTCCGGCTCATCGGGAACCTACCTGAAACGACGGATCTCGTAGAGTGACGCACTCGGCGAGCAGGGGCAGATGATGAAACACGTCGTTTTTGGTACCGGCCCAATCGGGTCAGCCTTGGTGAGCCACCTGGAAGCTGCCAGCGAGCAGGTCGTGGCCATCAACAGGTCCGGGAGTCCGATCCCTGGCAGCAACGCCAGTGTCCTTGGCGGGGATGCCGCCGATAGCGAGTTTGCTGCGAGCGCGGCCAGTGGTGCAGATGTCGTCTACCAATGCCTCAACCCGCCGTACACGAAGTGGCCAGAGCTGTTCCCGCCACTGCAAGACAGCGTGCTGGACGCGGCCGGAGCTGCCGGAGCCAAGCTGGTCAGCTTCGGGAACCTCTATCTGTACGGACCGACCCACGGGTCCGCCATCACCGAGGATCTCCCCTATGCCGCCACCGGCTCCAAGGGTCGAGTGCGGGCCGAGATGGACCAACAGTTGCTTACAGCCCACGAGGCCGGGAAGACGAGGGTCGCCATCGGGAGAGCCTCGGACTACTTCGGACCTGGCGGCCTGGTGACCCACATGGGGGAGCGGGTCTTTTACCCGGCGCTGGCGGGAAAGAAGGCGCAAGTGATGGGCGATCCTGATCAGCTACACACCTTCAGCTACATACCCGACATAGCGGCTGGACTGGCGACGCTGGGACAGAGTGACGCGGCTGATGGCCGGGCGTGGCACCTACCCAACGACACAACGCTGACGACCCGCCAAGTCATCGAGAAGGTGTTTGACGCTGCAGGGACCGAGCCGGGCATCTCGGCCATGCCGAGGTTCATGGTCGGTCTGATCGGGATGTTCAACGGACCGCTGCGCGAAATCAAAGAAGTTCTTTTCGAATTCGAAGAGCCCTTCGTCGTCAATTCGAGTGACTTCGAATCAACGTTCGGGCGAACCGCCACACCTCTCAGCGAGGCAATCCCGACCACCGTTGAGTGGTTTCGGGTCAATCCCAAGCGGTAGGTCAAGCTGGCAGGGAGAACGGCTAGCGGGTCGGGTCCGTCACTCGGCTGGAACAGATTGGCTCCGGTCGAGTGGGGAATCTGTCCAAAAGCGACGGCCCAGGCTTTATCAAGCGCCTGGGCATAGCGACCTGTGCAGGGTCCTCACGACCATGCCCTCCGGCTCCGGGTGGATCAGCGGTCTTGTCAGGACCCAGTTGCCCGGCTACTGGTTGGGCCCTCGGTTGTTGAGGGCGGAGATCAGGGCCTTCATCGAGGCCGTGGCGATGTTGGGATCGAGACCGACGCCCCATGTGGTCGACTTGTCCGGCATCTCGAGTTCGACATATGCGGCTGCGGTCGCATCCACGCCGGCGCCGACGGCATGCTCGTGGTAATCGACAAGAGACGCCTCGATGTCGATTTCGTTCTCGAGGGCATGCTTGAAAGCCGACAGGGGGCCGTTGCCGCGCCCGGCCATCTCGCGTTCCTCACCATCCACGCGGACGACTGCAGTCAGTTCGTACTCCTCTGATTGAGTGGAGTCGTAGTTCTCTCGGTGCCCCACATAATCCAGAGGTCGCGAGCTCGTCAGATAGGCCTCGGTAAAGGTCTTCCAGATCTCCTCGGGCAGGATTTCACGGCCGGTTCCGTCGGTGATCGCCTGGACGGCGCGACTGAATTCGATCTGCAGTCGTCGTGGCAGGTCGAGTCCGTACTCGTACTTCATTATGTAAGACACCCCGCCCTTGCCGGATTGGCTGTTCACCCTGATCACGGCCTCGTAGGAGCGGCCGACGTGCTTGGGATCGATCGGCAGATAGGGCACCTCGAACACCGAAGTGTCGGTCGGCAGTGCCTCGAATCCCTTCTTGATGGCGTCCTGGTGGCTCCCGGAAAAGGCGGTGTAGACGAGCTCTCCCACATAGGGATGACGAGGATGAACGGGGAGTTGATTGCAGAATTCGACGGTGCGGCGGACATCATCGATATGGCTGATGTCGACCTTGGGATCGATGCCCTGGCTGAAGAGGTTCAGGGCGAGGCTCACTAGATCGACATTGCCGGTTCGTTCGCCATTGCCGAACAGGGTTCCCTCGATCCGGTCTGCGCCGGCCATCACCGCTAGTTCGGCTGCGGCCACTGCGGTTCCCCGATCGTTGTGGGGATGTACCGACAGCACCACTGCGTTGCGATCTCGAACATGGCGCCCGAAATACTCAATCTGGTCGGCAAAGACGTTCGGAGTCGCCATTTCCACCGTTGCCGGAAGGTTGAGAATCACGGGATTGTCGACGGTGGGTTCCCACACATCCATGATCCGCTCGCAGATTTCGACGGCGAAAGGCAATTCGGTGCCCGTAAAGGACTCTGGGGAGTATTCGTAGCGGATCGCAGATTCTGGAGACCGGGTGGCGAACTTGTCGGTCTGGGCGACGCAATCCCGTGCGCCGGCGACGGCAATGTCGATGATCCCGGCGCGGTCGAGTCCAAAGACGACCCGACGCTGGAGTTCCGAGGTCGAGTTGTAGAGGTGGACTATTGCCGACCGCGCACCGATCAGGGATTCATAGGTACGTTCGATGAGTTCGGGCCGGGCCTGAGTCAACACTTGGATGGTGACGTCATCGGGGATGGCGTCCGCAGTGATGATCTCGCGGATGAAGTCGAAGTCGGGTTGGCTCGCTGATGGAAACCCGACCTCGATCTCCTTGAAGCCCATCGAGATCAGCAGTTCGAAGAACCGGCGCTTGCGGGCCAGATCCATCGGATCGATGAGGGCCTGATTCCCGTCTCGCAGATCGACAGAACACCACAACGGGGCCGCCGCTATCACCTGATCCGGCCAGGTGCGGTCGGTGAGATCTACCGGCTCGAATGGTCTGTACATGCCAAACGGCATGGGGCTCCGCTGTTGGGTGTCGCTCTCTCTGGCGCTGGCCATGATGTGATCCTTGGTTGTTGAGTGGCTTCGGCAATTAAAAAAGCCTCCAAACGCCGGTGGGCGCAAGAGGCTTGGCGAGTGCCGGGATGTGGCGCTCGCCTACATGAGAAGCAGGAGGAAATCAGTAAAACGTCTGCTCACGGCGCCAGGATAAGGCGACGGCGGCGTCACTTCAAGGCGGATCGGAAAACCTGCTGTAGGTCGGCGCTGGATCAGCGGTGGTCCTGACGTCAGTCCAGGGTCTAGTAAACGCTGTCGCTCAATAGACCCTGAACTCGTCTCAGGTCTGGATTCTGGAGGCGATTGCGCCTCGGGGGTTAGCGCCGACGGTTGCGGCGGGTCTCCCGTCGGGCCGCCATTCGCGCCCGGAGTCCCTTGGATGGTGCGCTGGCTGGCTTGTCATCGGCCGCATCGGCTGCCTGTCCGGCGCTGCGCTGGGCGTCGATGCCACTCGCCGCTGCGCTAGCGCTTGGCATCGAGGGCCGCTCTGGTGCGGCTTCCGCTGCCACAGGCTTTCCATCACTCATTATCCCGAGAGAGGCGAAGGTCTCGGGTCCGGCAATCCCATCGACCTGGAGGCCCTTTTGTTCCTGATAACGCCTAACTGCTTGATCTGTCTTTGGTCCGAAGATGCCATCGATGGTTCCGGGATCGAAACCCATGGCAAATAGCTTCCGCTGCAATGCCGTTACGGCGTCCCCACTCGAGCCATTACTAAGCATTTCCATATTCGCTCCTCCGAATCACGTGGTTCATGGCCAGGGTAGTAACCCGTTTGCTCCGGTGCCGTATCCGTACGAAGGCATGGCTCGTGCAGGTTCGGCACCGGCGGTCACCACCGCGCAAATGCGCGCACAGGGAAAGTACCCAGGCCCCTGACCTTGACGGGGACCGCCGAGAACTCAAATCCATCGTCAGGAAGATCGGCGAGGTTGGTCAGGTGCTCGACGATCAAGATGCCGGCATCCAACAACAGCGAGTGGGCGGGGCGATCACCTCCCAAGGTGGAGTCGATATTGACCGAGTCGATACCGACGATGGCCGGTCTGGCTTCAACCAAGGCCCGTGCGAGCGACTCCCCGACGAACGGATGATCTGTCGAGCCGTAGGTATCTGACTTCCAGTGCCTATCCCAGCCCGTGTGAAACAGGAGTGCGGCGCCCTCGACCTCGATGTTCCCAATTGTGGCGAAACTCAGCTCTGGGCCTTCGTCGTGGATCACGATGCCCGGGAGGCCCGCGACGGCTTCGATCGGGATTCCCGACAGGTCCTGTCGTCCCCGCCAGCGGTGGGCCGGGGTGTCCAGGTATGTTCCGGTATTGGTCACCAGGTCGATTCGTCCGATGTGGAATTCGATCCCGCTTGCGTAGTGCCCCTGAGAATCATCGAACGAGAGATGATCGGTGATAACGGGTCCAGGGAGGCCCGGATAGGTCACCATGCCGTCCTCGAGCGTATGGCTGAGGTCAGCGACCGGCACGGCGACTCTCCGGGGTCAGATCGGGTCCGAGTTTGCGCCGAAGATCGGCAAAACCGCACTGGCCTATCGCCTGCGCGCTCCTCAAGTGGCGGTCATTCCACCGTCGAGAACCATGACCTGCCCGGTCATGTAGGACGCGGCATCCGACAGCAGGAAGACTGCAGCTCCTGCCATCTCCTCGGGTTGGGCGTGGCGCCCGAGTGAGGTGCGCCCAACGAACATGTCTCGCATTGCCTCGTCTTCGATCAGCACCTGAGAGAACCTCGTCTCCACCAGGCCGGGGGCTATCGCGTTTACTCGAATCCCGCCCGATCCGAGTTCCAGCGACAACGTCTGTGTCATCGAGATCACTGCGGCCTTGGTCATCCCGTAGACACCTTGGAAGGGAGCGGCTCTCATCCCCGCCACGCTGGCGATATTTACGACTGAGCCACCGCTGGCCTTACTGGCAAAGGCGCGCACCGCGTTGAAGTAACCCTTCACATTTGTCTCGAATATCTTGTCCCAAGCGCCTTCATCGATCCCGAGCAGCGGTCCGAAGTACACGTTGGTGGCAGCGTTGTTGACCAATCCGTGGACTGTGCCGAACTCCTTGACCGCCTTGTCGAATAGAGCATCGATGGCTTCGGGGTCTCCGGTGTGGGCGGCGATCGGAAGCGCCGTCCCGCCTTTCGCTCGTATCTGCTCGGCGACCGCGTCGAGTCCGTCCTGTTTGCGCGAGGCGAGTACGACCGAAGCCCCGGCCTGTGCTGCAGCAGAAGCGATGGCTGCTCCAATGCCGCGACTAGCTCCGGTCACGACGACGACTTTGCCTTCGAGTGTGATGGCTGAGGTCATCAGGTAAGGCTATCCGGTGGCGGCAGCGATGAGAGCTCTGAATAGAGAAAGGGAAGGATCGTCGTCCGCTCCGAGGTATTCAGGATGCCATTGGACCGCCCACATCGGCCACGCGGCGTCGGCGGGTTCTATCGACTCGATCACGCCGTCCGGGGACCGACCGGTTACCCGGAATTCAACAGCGACCTGGCGCAGTGCCTGGTGGTGGATGGTGTTGACCTCAACCGCATCCTTACCGAGCGCTGTCGCCGTCGTCGAGTCGGCATCGACTTCCACCCGATGCTGGGGTGCGGTTGCCGCTGGGCCGTCGCTCCAGTGCTCGAGGGCTTCCGGGAGGTGCTCGTGAATGTCCTCGAACAACGTGCCGCCAAAAGCGACGTTGGCGACTTGCATACCCCGGCAGATGGCAAGCGTGGGAAGTCGCCGCTCGGCCGCTCCCCGCATCATCGCCAATTCGAACTCGTCGCGCAGCGGGTCGACTTCATAGACGCTTCTATGGGTGTTCCCACCAAACAGTGCCGGATCGATGTCTCCTCCACCGGACAGCACCAGGCCGTCAAGACGGTCGAGGAGCGTATCGACCTCGTCCGTAGCTCCTGGGGTGACTACCACCGGGAGTCCTCCGGCGGTCCGGATCATTCCGGTGTAGGTGGTGTAGAGGACGTGGGCGTCGGATTCGCCGGCAGGCGAGGTCACCATTCGTCGCGAGCTACTCACTCCAATGATCGGTCGCATGGGGAGGCAGGCTAATCAGCGGCGCAAGATCCTGGGACGGGATGATGGCGGCGCCTTGGTCGATATCGACGACGATTTCTGCCGGTCGGACGAGCAGTGTCGGCCGCGCCAGACGCTGATTGCGGTCTGATGTGGGGCACGCTCTTGGGACGACGTCCCGATCCAGGTTTGCTCGGATGGCCCCCAGCGACCAACCTATGGCCTCCGCAAGCCAGAGGTCCGATGGGCTCCCTCGTCAAGAAGCGGCGCAAGAAGATGTCGAAGCACAAGTATCGCAAGCGTCTTCGCGCCAATCGTCACAAGCGTAAGAAGTAGGTAGAGGCGGTGGCAGAGCCACTTCCTTCGCAACGCCACCGGTTCGGTATCCCGGATGGTGTCGCCTATTTCAACTGCGCATACTTCTCGCCCAAGCCGGATTCGGTGCTCGAGGCTGGTCGACGCGCCGTCGAATCCCAATCCCATCCTTGGGATGTGCTACCGCGTCACTTCTATGAGCCGAACGAGCAACTGCGGATCGAGTTTGCCCGTCTCGTCGGAGGTGATGCCGATGGCGTCGCCTTCGTGCCGTCGGTGTCCTACGGGGTGGGCGTTGCCGCCGCCAATCTCGAGGTCGGCCCAGGCCGGTCGGTTGTGTTGGTCGAAGAGCAGTTCCCCTCCGACGTCTACCCCTGGAGGACCAGCGTTGCCGATCAGGGTGGCTCGATCGTCACTGTGGGGGCACCGGTTGGGGGCGATCTGACGGCTGCCGTTCTCGAAGCCATCGATGCCCAAACGGCAGTCGTGGCGGTGCCTCAGTGCCACTGGGCCGACGGCCGCGTCTTCGACTTGGTAGCGATCGGAGCCGCGGCAAGAGCGGTGGGCGCGGCACTCGTGGTCGATGCATCACAGTCCCTCGGTGCCGTCCCGTTCGATGTAGCCACCATCCAGCCGGATTTCCTTGTCACCGTCGGCTACAAATGGCTGTTTGGGCCATTCAGCTACGGGTATCTCTGGGTGGCGCCGCAGCATCGCAACGGCATCCCACTCGAGGCGACCTGGATCGGCCGCAAGGGTTCTGAGGACTTCAGTCGTTTGGTCGACTACACCGACGAGTATCAGGCAGGGGCGCGACGATTTGATGTCGGCGAGTTCAGTAATTTCACCCTGGTCCCGATGGCTATGGCGGCGCTTGGCTTCATCCACGAACTTGATCCTGCACGAATCTCGGCGACTATCGCCCCGCTTACCGCTCGAATCGAACAAGGGTGCGTCGAGTTGGGATTGCAGCCGGTCCCGTTATCGGATCGTCGGTCTCATCTGATTGGGGTGCGTTTCCCGGGCGGGTTACCTGGAGGGTTGCGCGATCGCCTTGCCGCCGACTCGATCTTTCTCAGCGTCCGGGGGAGCGCGGCGCGAATTGCCCCCAACGTGTACAACACGATGGAGGACGTGGAGCGTTTGCTGGCTGCGTTCTCGGATGCGCTCGAGAGGAGTGGTGACGTCGCCTGATTCAATACCGGTCTTGGTCCTCAGCGGCCCGATCGGGGTCGGCAAGTCCACTTTGCTGGGGGAGATAGCCGACTTGTTGCGCGAGATGGATGAAGCCTTCGTGGCGGTCGACCTGGATGGTCTGACCCAGGTGTTCCCTCGGCCGCCCGGTGACCCGCAAGCTATCGGCGTGGGTGCTCGCAATCTGGCGACGGTCTGGATGAATGCAGCGGCCGCCGGGGCGCGCTGCATGGTGCTGGCCAGTGTCATTGAGACCGATTACGACCTGGGGGTTGTGTTGGAAGCAGTGCCCGGTGCGACCCCATTCGTAGTCCTACTGGCGGCGGACGAGGCAACTTTGTTCGACCGTGTCCGGCGGCGCGAGATAGGAACTGCACGTGGATGGCACCTCGAACGATCCTTCGAGTTGGCCGAGATTCTGAACCGCGCCGGCGTCGAGGACGCGGTGGTCCAATCGGATGATCGCCCGATTCGTGAGATCGGCCTCGAGATCCTTCGGGTGGCAGGTTGGTCGGTCTCGGACTGATCAGTCGAGCTAGCCCACTGAGTTGGCCAGGATCGCGGCCGACATGTAGGCGGCCAGGCCCTTCATCGCCTTGTCGATGTTTTCGGTGAAACGAGGGTCGGCTGCGTACATCTCACCAAGTCCGACGTGGATTTCGGGTGAGCAGTCGTAGAACCATTTTGAAATGTGATCGCGGTGGCGTTCCGCCGCTGCCATTGCAGCGTCCGAGTCACTCGGGATACCTACTCCCAGCAGCTCCAGAAAGGCCTGGTTGATCTCGTCGGCCTCGGCTCCGAGACGCTTCCAGTCCGACTTGGTGTATTCAGAGGTGCGTCGCGCCGACTCGCGATAGGCGTCGGTATGTCCCCACCTCTGGTGTGCTTCTCCCTGGTGCTCGGCCGGATCAAAGCCACCGAACACTTCGAGCATCTCCTTGGCGTCCATGTCAATACCTTCTGATGACTGACGACTGGTGTCTATTGCCCGCGGTCTTTTAGGAAATCTTCGATCTCGGTGATGAGTTCGCCGCCATTCGAAGGGTCGATCGACGAGATGTCGGGTGATTCTTCCTCAAGCCTGCGGACATAGCCGATGAAGTCTTCGTTGTCGGCCATCGCCTCATCCACTTTGGTTTGGAACTCTGCCGAGGCGACTTCGAGCTCGGTCGTGTCGAGGTCGACATCGAGCACCTCTTGCGCGGCGGTCAGGAGGGCCAACATCGCCTTCGGGTTGGGATTGGCAGCTAGATAGTGCGGGGTGGCTGCCCACAAACTGATGGCGGGCATGCCGATCTCGCGGCACGCCTCCAGCATTACGCCGACTACCCCGGTGGGCCCTTGATATCGCGATGTCTGCAGTCCATACCGTTCCACCAGCGTCGGATCGGTGGCAACACCGATGATTGGGACGGGAACTGTGTGAGCCACCTGGCCGATGAAGGCACCAAGGGTCACGACCATCTCAACGTCGGACTCAGCAAGCAGCCTTGCCACCGATCTCGTATAGGTCTTCCACCTCAAGCTGGGTTCTTCGCCCAACGCGAGAACGAGGTCGTGGGCGGTATCCGTTTCGATCGAAAAAGCGCTTGTCAGTGGCCACGACAAACTGCGAGTGCCGCCTTCGTCTACCTCGACCTGAGGTCGTCGCACCTGGAAGTCGTAGAACTCCTCTGGCTCGATCCAGGCGAACGGCTCGGGATCATCACGTTGCCCCAACAGGTAAGCGACCGCGCCCGAGGCTGCATCGCACGCATCGTTCCATCCTTCCCACGCCAGGATTGCGTGGGGTCGGCGCAGTTGGGGACGGGAGACCCGGTGGACGTGGTCCATACCCTGCGGAGGCTAGTGAGAGGTTGTCCCCTCGGTGGGAAAACGCGCCGTCTGCCGGGTCGCGCCCGCCTGCTGGAGAGGGTCGTTGGTCCTGGCAGCGAAGGCCTTCGCCCCTGCCGGGTTGATCGCTGGCGGCGTACGTTGCCGATATGAGTACGGAGCGTTCACTCACAGTCGAACTCCCGGCGCTGAACAGCCTCGTCGACTTGCTGAGATCGCACGATTACGCAGTGGTGGGGCCGACCATGAGGGACGGTGTCGTCGTTCTCGATCTGCTTGAGAGGTTCGACGAGCAGCTCGTTGGCGTTGAATCGGTTTCGGGTCCTGGTCAGTACCGGACACAAGAAAAGGTGGGTGCTCTTTTTGGGGGCCCGGTTGGACCGGTGTCACCGAAGCGGTGGATGAGTCCACCGAGAAGCGTCGCCTGGTCGGCCCGCATTGAGGACGGCCGGGTCGAGGTGACGAACCCGGCGCGTGTGAGTCCCCTTGCCTATCTGGGCATCCGTCCCTGTGATGTCGCCGCCAAGGCGATCTTTGGCAAGGTATGGCCGGGCCATCCCGATGATGTCCTCATCGTTGCCGAGTGCACCACGGCAGGTGAGACCTGTTTCTGCTCTTCTATGGGTACCGGACCCTCGGCGGCCGAAGGAGCCGACATCATCCTCACTGAACTTGGGGACGGTCGTCTCTTGGTGCGATCGGAGTCGGATCGTGGGGCGGTATTGCTTGCCAAGGTGGATGGTGTCGCTTCCTCCGCCGATGAGATCGAGTCGGGCCGAGCGAGGGTCCGGGCCGCCGCCGAGTCGATGGGTCGCTCACTCGATCCGCAGGCGGCTCGAGAGGCGCTGGGAGCGATGCCGGATTCTGCAGTGTGGGACTCGGTCGCAAAACGATGCCTTGCCTGCACGAACTGCACAATGGTGTGCCCGACGTGCTTCTGCACCTCGATCAGCGACACCGCGGATCTTGCCGGCGAGACCGAACGAACCATTCGGTGGGACTCGTGCTTTACGCCGGGCTTTTCCGAGGTCCACGGCGGAGCGCATCGTGCCTCGGTTGCAGCGAGGTACCGGCATTGGGCCACGCACAAGCTCACCTCCTGGTGGGACCAGTTTGGGACCGCCGGGTGTGTCGGCTGCGGCCGCTGTATCACCTGGTGTCCCGTAGGGATCGATATCACTGAGGAGGCCAATCGCATCATCAAGGAGGTTTCTCATGCGTGACACGGCGCTCGCGTCCCACGCATTCCTGGAAGGATTCGAGGAAGGACATCTCGAGATTATCGAAGACTGTGTGGCTGGTCGCTCGGTGTGGAAGCAGGGCGAGATGATGCTGCTACGCGGTGGTGCGGCAGACACCTGCCATCTCATCGTCGATGGGAGGGTGGCAATCGAGATTCGCTCCCCCGGCTCCGCACCGCGGGTATTCCAGACGCTTCAAGGGGGAGACGTTCTCGGTTGGTCCTGGATGTTCGAACCCCGGCTTTGGACCTTCGATGCGAGGGCCGTCGCCGAAACCACGGCCTTTACGCTGGACGCGATCTTGCTGCGCAAAGCGATGGAGGACGATTGTGAGTTCGGCCTCCGATTCGGGATCCGGATGACGCAGGCGGTCGTCAATCGACTGAAAGCGGCACGATTGCAGGTGCTCGATGTCTACAACCGCTGAGAAGCTCCTCACTACCTGGAGTCGGGTGGTGGCAACCAGGCGAGAGACTGCCGACACTGTCACCCTCACTGTCGAAAGCGATCAGCCGTTCCAGCCGGGTCAGTTCGACATGCTGACGGCGTTCGGGATCGGCGAGAGTCCGGTGTCGCACAGTGGCCACCCACGGATCGATGGTGTTCATGAACACACCATTCGTGACGTTGGGGCGGTGACCAAGGCGTTGACGGCTCTGCAGCCCGGCGGCACGATCGGGGTGCGCGGTCCCTACGGTCGTGGTTGGCCGATGGCGGATCTGGTCGGCAACAACATTGTCGTGATTGCTGGTGGGATCGGGCTCGCTCCGCTGCGCCCTGTGATGCTCGCCCTCGAATCGGATCCCGGTTCGTACGGAAGAGCGGTTCTGCTGGCCGGTGCCAGGACCCCTAGCGATATCCCGTTTGCATCCGACCTGGCTCGATGGGACGCATCGTCGGCGATCGACGCATTCGTCACCGTTGACCAAGCCGACGAGAAGTGGGAGGGGCCGGTGGGTGTTGTAACCAGGTCACTGCGGCCGGCACAAGTAGATCCAGGATCGATCGCGCTCATGTGCGGCCCGGAGATCATGACCAGGTTTGCGGCTGCCGACCTATTGGCGTTGGGCCTGTCGCCGGATCGAATCTTCGTCTCGCTGGAACGCAATATGGAATGCGGGGTTGGTTTGTGCGGTCATTGTCAACTCGGCTCATTGTTTGTTTGTTGGCAGGGTCCGGTGGTTCCGTGGACCGTCGCCGCTGATCTCGTGAGGGTGCCGGAGCTATGAGTGGCTATACCGATTCAAGGCCAAGAGTGGCGAGCCCCGCTCGGCTGCCTACGCTCGCAGTGTTCAAATTCGCCTCTTGCGATGGGTGCCAATTGAGCATCCTCGACGTTGAGGACCAACTCATGGCGGTCGCCGGGGCGGTCGACATCGTCAACTTCCCGGAGGCGTCGAGCCGCGTTCTCCCGGGTCCGTACGATGTCGGTTTGGTCGAAGGCTCGGTCACGACTCCGCACGACTTGGAGCGATTGCTGGAGATTCGCCAGCAATGCGGGCTCCTGGTCACCATCGGGGCGTGCGCCATGTCGGGGGGCATCCAGGCTTTGCGTAACAGCCTCGATGTGGATGAGCTCGCAGCCATGGTCTATGCCCATCCGGAGTACCTCGATGTTCATGCAGAATCGACTCCGGCATCGGCCCATGTCGAGGTTGATCTCGAGATTCCCGGGTGCCCGGTAAACGGGCGTGGCTTGGTGGAAGTGCTGGTGGCGGTTCTCAGCGGTCGAAGGCCCGACCTCCCCACCCACAGCGTGTGCGTCGAGTGCAAGCTGAAGGGCACCACATGTGTCGTCGTCGCCAAGGGTCAGCCGTGTCTGGGACCGGTGACACGAGCCGGGTGTGGTGCCATCTGCCCTTCGTATGACCGCGGGTGTTACGGGTGTTTCGGCCCGGCGGACGTTGTAAACGCTGGGTCGTTGGCGGCGCGGTTCGACGACGACGACAAGGCGACGCTACGGGCAGGACTGCGCGGGTTCAACGTCGCGGCACCGGCATTCGAGGAGGCTGCGCGCAATGTCTGACACTCGGACCATCGAAGTCGGGTACTTGGCCAGGGTCGAGGGCGAGGGCTCGTTGACGGCTGAAGTGATCGACGGTGAACTCGGCGACATCGAGTTCAACATCTTTGAACCACCGCGTTTTTTCGAGGGGTTTCTGCGTGACCGCCGCTTTACCGAGGCTCCCGATATCACGGCACGTATCTGTGGCATTTGTCCGATCGCCTATCAGGTTTCCTCTGTCACTGCGATGGAGGATGTGTGCGGAGTAGCCGTTGATGGCGCGCTGCATGAGTTGCGTCGCCTCATCTACTGCGGCGAGTACATCGAAAGCCATGCACTGCACGTTTACCTGCTTCATGCTCCCGACTTCCTTGGTTATGACAGCGGAATCGCCATGGCCGCCGATCACCGCGCGATCGTGGAGCGGGGACTGCGGCTAAAGCAAACGGGCAACGAGATTGTTCGAGTGCTCGGCGGACGGGAAATCCATCCGGTAAACGTGCGGGTTGGTGGCTTCTGGCGTCTGCCCTCTCGAGCCGAACTGCAAGGTCTGGCAACCGAGTTGGACCGGGCTCGCGATGAAGCGGTGGCGACGGTGAAATGGGTTTCTCAGCTGGACATCCCGCAGATCACACGGCCGGTCGAGTTCGTGGCGCTCAGCGATCCCGATCGCTACTCGTTCTTTGAGGGTCGCATCAAGTCCACCGAAGGCATCGATATCGCGGTGTCAGAGTGGAACGATGTATTTGTCGAGGAGCATGTGCAACGCAGCAATGCGCTGCACGCCCGGGTGCGTGAGCGCGGCATGTATGCGACCGGCCCAACCGCTCGGTTTGCCCTGAACCACGAGACGATTCAGCCGTCTGCGGCCAAGGCTGCCGCGGCGGCAGGGCTCAAACCGGGTGTGGCGAATCCGTTCGAAAGCATTGTGGTGCGGGCGGTTGAGATACTGAACGCGGTAGATGAGGCCTTGGCGATCATCGACGCTTACGAGCCGCCGCAGGCGGCCAACCTTGCAGTTGAGCCTGTGGCTGGGGTTGGCCATGGTGCGTCCGAGGCTCCGCGGGGATTGCTGTATCACCGCTACGAAATCGACGACACCGGCACGATCATGGAGGCACAGCTCGTGCCGCCGACGTCGCAAAATCAGCTCTCGATAGAGGCCGACGTGCGTGAGGTCCTTCGCGCCAATCTCGACAAACCTGATGACGAATTGCAGTGGATCTTGGAACAGACGATTCGTAACTACGACCCGTGCATCTCCTGTGCCACCCACTTTCTGCGACTCGAGGTGAATCGTGGGTAGCGGCGTCAGGGTCATCGGGGTCGGAAACTCTGCCAGGGGCGACGATGGCGTAGGACCCGCCGTCGCTGCCGCGGTGGCTGCCTGCGCTCCCGCAGTGGATGTCATGGTGTCGACCGCCGATCCGAGTCGGTTGATCGAGCGGTGGAGGTCGGCCGAGACCGTCGTACTGGTCGATGCGATGGTGGATGATTCTGCTCCGGGTCGGATCGCGGTGCTTGATGCGACCGACGAACCGCTGCCGGCCGAGTTCGATGCAATAAGCAGTCACGGCTTCGGGGTTCCCGCCGCGATCGAACTGGCACGTTCGCTTGGATGTCTTCCGAATCATCTCGTGGTCATCGGAATCGCCGGCGACGACTTCGAAGGCGTCGGGTTGTCACCGACGGTCGAAGGCGCTGTCGGGGATGCAGTTCAGGCAGTCATGGAGGTAATCGAACATGCATGAACGCTCGCTTGCAGAGGACTTGGTTAGGGCGGCCGGAATCAGCGCCGTCGACGAGGGTGGCTCGGTTGCAGCCATGCGCGTGCAGGTGGGAAGCCTTAGTTGCATTGACCCCGACGCGCTCCACGAGCAAGTCGTGTGGTGGTCGCAGGGGACGATCGTAGAAGGAGCCAATGTCGTTGTCGAGGTCGTACCTGCAGATCTGGACGACCCGAACGGTGCAGAGGTAAGGCTCGTATCGATAGAGGTCGGAGTCTGACGATGTGCGTCGGTTTCGAAGGTGTGCTCACCGAGGTTGAGGGTTCAGGAATCGTTCGTACCGGGGTGCTGCTTGTCGGTGGTCGCGACTACACGATCGGCCTTGCTTGTGTCCCCGACGCTCTAGTAGGCGACGTCGTGATTGCCCACAGTGGTCAGGCGGTTCGGGTTGTTTCGTCAGATGGTGATGGTGTAGCTGAGCGCCCGAGAGAGGGTCTCGAATCCGAGCCGTTCGTAGACGAGAGTGGCGTCGGTATGGCTCCTCTCGTCGACATCCAAAGCGGCCCGGTCGAGGCCACCAGCTGAGACTGCAGCCTGCATCGATCGCAGTATCAGGAGGCTCGCCAGGCCTTGTCCGCGATGGGAACGGACCGTGCCTACTCGCTCGATGAATACATCGTTGGTGTCGCGGTTTTCGTTGTCTTCGTCGTCCACCCCGCATAGCGAGAACGAGACCACCGACCCGTTGGCGATGGCTAGAAACGACAGATCGGGTCGGAATGTGGGGCTGTCGCGATAGAACCCGCCGAACTCGGCTGCATCCATCGGAAGGCTTCCCCAATGGTCGGCAAACGAGGTATTGCTGGCCACTCGAACCGCCTCCTCCAGGTCATCGGACCAGGTAACGACCTGGATTCCGGACGGGACGTTTGGGGCTGCAGGAAGCTCGGACAAGCGGCGGGCCATGGTTACGAACCCGCGCGGTTCTTCGAACCCGGCCGCCTCGATGGCGGTGCGCTGTGCGCTCCGGTGCTCCTCAACCGACGTCCGGATCACCTTTGGTAGCTGTTCGGGCACGGCAGCCAGACGCTGCATTGCCCGGGCCTTTGCCCACTCCAGCAAGAAGCCGGCGAGGTTGGTATGTCCCGGCGAAGCTTCCCCCCAGACTATGCAGCGGGCCCCGGCATCACCGGAGTGCAGCCAGGTGCCGGCATCGGCGACGATCTTGTCGTCGATCAATCCGACCAGCATGTCTTCTGCAGAGTCGATTCCGGGCTGGGCAAGCAACCACTCGAAGAACTCGGCACTTGCCAGGAAGTCGAGTCGCTCGACCTCGTGGATCCTGAGGGTGTGATCGGCGAGCAACGAGATGTCGTTGATCGTTGGTGGGCGCCAAGTCAGGCCGGGGGCGTCTGGGGGTTGGGGGAGCTTCGCCACGTTTGTCAACTGGCGCGGCGCCAGCAGTGTCCCCGGATCACTTTTCGAAAAGGAGCTGGAACTCCATTTCGCCGTTGTCGTCGACGGAAAGGAGGATGGGGGCGGTGGGTGGATCGATCTCGTAGTCGGAGAACAGGACCGGCGCTGTCCCGATGACTGCGATGACCCCATCGACGAATTGAGCTTCGAGCGGCAGTTCCACCTGGTTGGCCACTCCATGAATTTCCAGGTCGCCGACCGCGACTAATGAGAAGGGTTCGCCGCTGGTCGCGTTGCCGGGCAGCTCGATGGGCTCGGTGAGACGGAAGGACCCGGTTGGGAACGCATCGGTTTCGAGGGCCTGCGTTCGAATGGAGTTATCGCGCCGGTTTTCGTCGCTTTCAAGGCGCTGCATATTGACGATCACGTCGACCGTCGTCACTGCGTCTCCCTCGATGACCAAGGTGGCTCCGAGGTCGGTTGAGCGTCCCGCAGCCGTAGTAAACCCGATCCGCGCCAGTTCCTCCCGGACCCGGTATCCGGCAAATGAGCCGTTCCCGGCGATTACCTCCCAGGTCCCGTCGAGTGTTGCGGTCTCCTCGCCCGCCGGGTCCACGGCGGAACCATCGGTGGTGGCGACTTGAGTGCTGCTCGTGGCTGCCGCAACCGCCTCGTCGAGGCTGACGGCTGGGGGAGCATTCGAGCGGAGGACGAACCACCAAACGGCGATTAGGGCGGCAACGAGAGCGACGACCACGCTTGCGCCGATGATGATGAGGCGTCTGTTATTCATGAGAGCGGGCATGATGCCAGACCCGCACTGCAAAAGGAGATAGTCGACGAGTCGGCTAGGCGCTGTGCTCCAACCTGCAGCGAGCAGATTCCGGACCGACCCGGCATGAGCGAAACCCAGTAGCGGACCGGAAGACGACATGGGAGAGACCTTGGGAGGAATATGACGGTCGT
>Ga0255048_10001261_pt1 | contig 17999 bp, 13 predicted proteins | sample JV7_2_2_MG_FD_183619 | JGI IMG/M metagenome (GOLD analysis project Ga0255048, IMG submission 183619) | Seawater microbial communities from Jervis Inlet, British Columbia, Canada - JV7_2_2 | ecosystem: Environmental > Aquatic > Marine > Inlet | place: Canada: British Columbia | collected 2016-10-06
CTCCGAGAAAGCACGGGAACATCTTCTCGCAATCAGGCAGAGCAAATATTGATCCGCCGTCTGGCGGAACTAGAGGAGGAAGCACGACGACACGAGGCTGTGATCTTTACGTTCGAGGAGGCCGGTCTTCGGTATCTCGAAGAGATTGCACACAAGTCATCAGCTAAAACTATCGCGATGAATCTCGACCAGCTCTTTCCCTTTATCGGCACCCTGCCAATTTCGCATGTTCATGACGGTACTATCCGACCGTTCATCGAGCACGAGCAGGGGCGCGGCATGGCACCAAAAACCATCAACAATGTTTTGGTTGTCGTATCGACAGTGCTGAATCGGGCGGCACGAGTCTGGCGTGACAAGGATGGTATTCCATGGCTCACTCAGGCACCGGCACTAATCAGTCGGCTATCGGTTAAAGGTAAACAAGCCAAGGCCTATCCATTGTCTTGGTCGGAGCAGGACCGTTTGATCAAGGCCCTGCCCCGACATCTGGCCGATGCGGCGTTATTTGGTTTGAATACCGGCTGCCGTGAACAGGAAATCTGCCAATTGCGTTGGGACTGGGAAGTGCACCTACCCGAGATGGAGACCTCAGTGTTCATACTGGGAGCATCGATTACGAAGACCAGCACGGAACGCGTTGTAGTTCTGAACGCGGTAGCGCGCCGGGTTATCGAGTCGCGGCGCGGAATCCACGCCGAGCGAGTCTTTACGTATCGGGGCAGGCCAGTTGGCAAGCTGCGAACCAGCGCATGGAGGCGAGCATGGAAAGCAGTAGGTCTACCGGACGAGCCCGGTATCCTGAAAGGCGTTCACAATCTGCGACACACCTTCGGCAGGCGACTTCGTAGCGCGGGTATTTCATTGGAAACTCGTAAAGCGTTGCTTGGTCATGCCAACGGTGACATCACGACGCACTACTCGGCGGCGGAGCTCGAGGAACTGATCAATGCCGCCGAAGCGATCGTGAGTCGTGGGAGGACTGAAACGCCGAATCTGATGTTGATCCGCCAACGAAAGGAGAAAAGTGTCGGAAAAGTGTCGGAAATAAAAAAAGAGCTAGCCGGAAAAACCGGCTAACTCTTTGATTTTATGGCGCGCCCGGAGAGATTCGAACTCCCGACCGCTCGGTTCGTAGCCGAGTACTCTATCCAGCTGAGCTACGGGCGCATTGTTCATTTCGCGGCTTGGAGCCGCTCCTACAATCTTAAATCTGGCGGAGAGAGAGGGATTCGAACCCTCGAAGGGGTATTAGCCCTTACTCCCTTAGCAGGGGAGCGCTTTCGACCACTCAGCCATCTCTCCGAATTCCGGGACTGAACTAGTCGGCAGCCCCGAAAGGCCGCACATAGTACTGTCAGTATTGGGCTAGGTAAAGCGGAATTCGCGCTTATTCTGACTTATTGTCTTCCGCCGGAGCATCCCCGCTTTCGCCGGTCTTCTCGCTCTGAATTCGCTCGTATATCTCTTCCCGGTGAACGGGTACGTCTTTGGGTGCATTGATCCCTATTCGGACCTGATTTCCCTTGACCCCGAGGACGGTGATCGTGACATCGCTCCCGATCATTACCGCCTCGCCCGCTCTTCGCGTCAGAATCAGCATGACTTCCTCTCCTGCCTGACAGGGCTCCTGCCCCGTTCTTATGCGCGTGTTAATCCATAAACTGTTGTAATACTAGCCGATTTTCGAGGCAGTTGTCCCTCGCCGCAGCGAAAAACTTGAATTCTTGCGCTTATGGAGACCTTTGACCGCTGCTTCAGGCCAGTTGTTCCGCGACCCACGCAGCAACGGATTCGAGCGCCTGGTCAAGCGCTCCGACATCAGTTCCGCCCGCCTGGGCGAAATCGGGCCGGCCGCCACCCTTGCCACCGACTTGCTCGGCGACGGGTTTGATGAGGTCGCCGGCTTTAATTTTGCCAACATTATCTTTGGTCACGCCGGCGGCCAGATGGACCTTGCCGCCGTCGACCGAGCCCAAAACGACTACCGCGCTCTGCAGCTTGTCTTTGAACTTGTCGACCGCGTCGCGCAGCGTCTTGGCGTCCGCTCCGTCCATTCGGGCTGCCAGCACGTTGATGCCAGCGATTACCTGAACGCTTTCAGTGTGGTCAGAACCCTTCCCTGTGATCAACGCCTGCTTGGCTGCCGCCAGTTCTTTTTCCAGATCTTTGGTTCGTTTCAGAAGCTGTTCGACTTTAGTCGCGGCCTGATCCGGCTGGCTGCGCAACAAGCCCGCGAGCTTACCCAGGGCTTGTTGGTTCGCATCGACCCAGTCCATGGCGCCTTTGCCCGTAACCGCCTCGATCCGGCGAATGCCAGAAGCGACGCCACCTTCCGAGGTAATCTTGAAAACTCCTATGTCGCCGGTGCGCTCGACATGCGTGCCACCGCAAAGCTCGACTGAGAAATCACCGAGTCTCAGCACACGAACCTTCTCGCCGTATTTTTCGCCGAACAACGCCATCGCGCCAGAATCGATTGCGTCGTCGTAACTCATGAGATTCGTATCGGCGGCGGTGTTCTTGCGGATCTCCTCGTTTACGAGGTCTTCTACCGCTTGCACTTGCTCCGCAGTGACGCCCTCGTAATGCGAAAAATCAAATCGCAACCGATCGGGTGCGACCAGAGAACCTTTCTGCGTCACATGATCGCCGAGTACCTGCCTGAGCGCCGCGTGCATGAGATGTGTTGCCGTGTGATTGAGGCGAATCGATTGCCGACGATCGGCATCAACCACAGCCTCAATAGCGTCGCCGACCTTCAGTTCGCCCTGCTCAACCGTGCCAAAGTGCACATTGGCCTTGCCGCTTTTTTGTGTGTTCGCAACATTGAATAGCTCGCCGTTAGCAACCAGGATGCCCTTGTCACCGGTCTGGCCGCCACTCTCCGCGTAAAAGGGGGTAGACGAGAGAATGACAGCACCCTCGTCACCGGCCTTGAGAGACTCAACTGATTCACCGTCTTTGTACAAAGAGACTATCTCGCTGGAACCCTCCGTTCCGGCGTAGCCCGTAAATTCTGTTTCCGCATCCGTTTTCAGTGCATCACCGTCAGCCGCGCCAAACTTGCTGGCCGCTCGCGCACGATCACGTTGCTGGCCCATGGCGTTTTCGAAGCCTTTTTCGTCGACATTGAGATCACGTTCTCGTGCAATGTCCGCGGTCAGGTCGACTGGAAATCCATAGGTGTCATACAACTTGAAAACAACCTCACCTGGAATCTGCTTACCCTTCAGTTCTCCAATCGCGGTCTCAAGCATCTCCATGCCCTGATCGAGCGTCTCGGCGAAACGTTCTTCTTCATTCTTAAGCACCTTCTCGACGTGAGCTTGCGCTTTGGCCAATTCCGGATAGGCCTCGCCCATTTCCTCGACGAGGGGTGCCACCAGTTTGTAGAAGAACAGATCATCCGTGCCAAGCTTCTTGCCGTGGCGAATGGCACGACGAATTATCCGTCGTAACACATAGCCCCTGCCTTCGTTTCCCGGCAATACACCATCGACAATCAAAAACGAACAGGCGCGAATATGATCGACAATTACATTGAGCGAACTCGATCCGTCTTTCTTGACGCCGAGCACATCGGCCGTCGCCTGAATCAGATGCGCGAACAAGTCGATGTCGTAGTTTGTGTGTACGCCCTGCATGACCGCGGCGACGCGCTCCAGCCCCATACCCGTATCAACCGATGGCTTTGGCAACGGTGTCATCTCGCCGTCGGCCGCGCGGTCGAACTGCATGAAAACAAGGTTCCAGATCTCGACGTAGCGATCGCCGTCTTCGTCCGGTGATCCAGGTGGGCCACCTGCTACCTCGGCACCGTGGTCATAGAATATTTCCGAGCACGGACCACACGGTCCTGTGTCACCCATCGCCCAGAAATTGTCCTTCGCCCCAAGTCGCGAGAAGCGCTCAGGATCCACTTTCATTTCATTGAGCCATATGTCAGCCGCTTCATCATCGTCCTCGAATACGGTGACCCACAATTTCTCTGGCGCCAGCCCGAGCGTTCCGGTCAGGAAATCCCATCCGTACTGAATCGCTTCGCGCTTGAAGTAATCGCCAAAGCTGAAGTTGCCAAGCATCTCGAAAAATGTGTGATGACGGGCCGTATAGCCAACATTCTCCAGATCATTGTGCTTACCGCCAGCACGAACACATCGTTGCGATGACGTGGCGCGGTTGTAACTGCGTTTGTCATCACCCAGAAACACATCTTTAAACTGCACCATGCCAGCGTTGGTGAACAGTAACGTCGGGTCGTTTCCCGGCACCAGCGGAGAGCTCGCGACGATCTCATGGTCGTTATCACGAAAATACTCCAGAAAGGCCTGGCGCAGCTCATTGCTCGTCATCGATTTCATTGTGTCTTTGTCGGGGTCACGAAGTGGAATTCAATCCGCGTAAGTGTACGGGGTTTGAGCGGTAGGATTAAGCTCTAATCTGCGATAGTCATCATCTGATCTGGCAACCAGTGTCGGAAGTAATGTTCGGCGCAGGGATACGGCCGATACGCCAATGACTTCTCCGCAACCCACAGTCGAATTCATTGGCGTATCGGCCGCATCTCGTCAGTCGTTCGCGTATTTCGAGTCAAAGCTGCCGCACTGAACAGGCGTCCATCCGGGATAGCCAGCGCTGTTGACTGTGGGTCGTGGAGACAGAGTTGGCTATCCCGGATGGGCGCCGGATTCAAAACGCCACTCGTAGAATAATTTGTGATTGCCAGATCAGATGATGACTATCGCATCAAATCGCTATTGAATGCTGCCTGGACATGGTCCTGTTCAAAACCTCGATACTGCAAGAATCGCATCTGCTTCGCTTTGGCTTTGAAGTCTGATGGTTTACCCGCGCCGAATTTTCGCAGGCGGACGTCGCGGGCGAGTTCAAACCAGTTGGCCGCCGCTCCCTCTATCGCAATCTCGATGGCAGCATCACCGACTCCGCGCTGGCCCAGATCCAGGCGAATTCTTACGGGACCCTTGCCCTGATTGATACGCGACTGCACGAAGCTCTCAGCAAATCGCTGATCGTTTTGCAATCCATCTTCCGTGAGTTTATTGACGGCCTGCTCGGCCACGCTGCGATCGTAGCCCTTGTCGGCGAGCTTCCTGATGAGTTCTGTTTGACCGTATTCCCGTCGGGCCAGGAAGTCCATGGCTTTCTTGCGAGCCTCCACCGGACACGAAAAGCGATCTTCTCTCTCATCGGAAAGAAGATCGCTGATTTCTTCGTGGAGTTCCTTCATGGATTATGTAGGAGCGGCCACTGGCCGCGATCGCGGCCTAAGGGCCGCTCCTACAGTATTCCTTTTACTACGAGGCTTTTTTGGCAGCAGCCTTGTCGTCTGCTGCATCTTCCGGCGCTGCTACGTCTGGAACTGCGGCTATGGGCGGTGGCATCAGGATGGCACGGATCTTACGCTCGATCTCGTCTGCCATCTCCGGATGCTCTTTCAGGAACTCACGAACATTTTCCTTGCCCTGACCAATGCGGTCATCGCCATAGCTGTACCATGAGCCTGCTTTATTGACGATATCGTGCTGGACGCCCAGGTCAATCAGCTCTCCGAGCCGGGAAATTCCATGACCGTACAAAATTTCGAATTCCGCCTGTTTGAACGGCGGCGATACTTTGTTTTTAACAACCTTGACGCGCGTCTGGTTGCCGACAATTTCATCGCCCTTCTTAATAGCGCCAATGCGGCGGATGTCGAGACGAACCGATGAGTAAAACTTGAGGGCGTTACCACCGGTGGTCGTTTCCGGACTGCCGAACATGACGCCAATTTTCATACGAATCTGGTTAATGAAGATGACCATGACATTCGAACGTTTGATGTTAGCGGTGAGCTTTCTAAGAGCCTGTGACATCAGGCGAGCCTGTAGTCCCATGTGTGAGTCACCCATCTCACCCTCGATTTCAGCTTTCGGTGTCAGCGCCGCAACCGAATCGATGACAATGATGTCGACCGCGCCGGAACGAACCAGCATGTCCGTAATCTCGAGTGCTTGCTCACCGGTGTCCGGCTGCGATACCAGCAATTCATCGACATTGACGCCAAGTTTCTCTGCATAGCTGGGATCGAGGGCGTGTTCAGCATCGATAAATGCAGCCGTTCCACCTACTTTTTGTGCTTCGGCAACGACTTGTAACGTCAGAGTTGTCTTACCGGATGATTCCGGGCCGTAGATTTCGACGACGCGCCCTTTGGGCAGCCCACCGATGCCCAACGCGACATCAAGGCCAATGGAACCCGTCGATATCGCCTCAATATCCGGTATTGAAGTGCCATCCCCCATGCGCATGACTGAGCCTTTGCCAAACTGCTTTTCGATTTGCCCAAGGGCCTGCGCGAGTGCTTTTTTTCTGTTGTCGTCCATTATTTTGCCGCCATTTGATAATTATTGGAGATACTGTTGATATACACAGTAGTATTGCACGAAAGCCCCGTCAATGGGAGCCTCTGAGACAGCTATTTTTCGGGCGAAGCGTGGAGAAACGCGAAAAAAGTGACAGAAGCTACTGTTTCAGCGGGATGTAGCTAACACCACCCGGACCCGATTGAGACTCCATTAACTCGAAACCTGACCATTCCGTCGTCGCCCGCTGCGTTAATCGTTCGGTTGCGAAGGTCCGGGCATTGCGTACTACCGTAATATGCGGTCGATAGGTCCGATCTTCCGGCATCACGCCGACCTCCCGCAGTACCGAGTTCAGTGAGGCCACGAGATTTTCGAGTTCCGTGGGTACCGTTGCCGCAACCAGGCAGGCTACTTTCGGCCGTGCCCAAAATTCGAGACGATCGAATACGAGGCGAAACGGTTCAACTTCGATCTGACTCGCAAGTGCCTGCAATTCGGGGATTCGACTTTCTTCAACCTCGCCGATATACGGGAGCGTGACATGCCAACTACGGCGATCGACGGCCCTTCCTTCTACCGTCTTCGCCACCGAATTTATAACATCGCGTAACCTGTCCCGTTGCCGATTATCTGGCCACAACGCGAAAAACAGCCGTTTTGTGCTCACGATTCTATGCGCTCCCTGACGCCCTGCAATGCGTAGGCAACTGATGCTTCCCGGACAAGCTCCCGGTCGCCGGTGAATTGTTCGCAACTGGTATCGACCATCGCGTTCGCGCCATCTCGCACTGCCCATGCGAACCAAACCATGCCGACGGGTTTTTCTTTTGTCCCACCTTCGGGACCTGCAACTCCACTGACTGCCACCGCAATGTCAGCACCACTAAGCCGCAACGTCCCTTTTGCCATTTCCTCGACGACTTCCGAGCTGACCGCACCGTGATCTTCGAGGGTTTTGTTCTGCACGCCTATGATCGATTCTTTTGCGCCGTTGGAGTAGCTCACGATGCCGTAACCAAACACGGCCGAGCTACCGGCAACATCTGTAATCGCTTTCGCGACCCAGCCGCCCGTACAGGACTCTGCCGTCGCGACGGCTTTGCCGGACTCAGTGAGTTCTACTACCAGTGCTTCGGCAAGTTTTCGAATTGATTTGTGATCAGCCATCAGGAGAGATAATCTGCTGTGAGCTCTTCGGAGACTTCCCACAGTTTTGCAGCAAGCTCGTCATCCTGCATATGTTTGTTCGGGACAGAAGGGTTGCAATCAGAAAAATAATAACCGGTCACATCGGCTAAGTCCGGACTGGTTGCTACGTAGCATGTTGTCGCTGCACCCTGAGCTATGGTCTTCTTGTACCGATACCGTTTCGGCTTGTCGTCTGGATCGTCGCTGCCCGGAACATGTCGGAACAGGTTTGTTTTTATTACACCCGGATGCAGCGAGTTGCAGGTAACATTTGTATGGGCAAGTCGACGCGCGAATTCTCTGGAGAATAGGCCATTGGCAAGCTTCGATTGACCATAGGCGACCAATGGATCGTAATCCATATCTCCGGAAAGATTGTTGAATTGAATTCCCTCTTTGGGCCCCCAAACGTGCGCACGGCTACTAAGAACAACGACGCGCCCTTGCTGAGCAGCGATAACTTGATCGCGCAAGCGATTTGCAAGCAAAAAGTGTCCAAGGTGATTAACCGCAAGCTGCATTTCGATACCGTTTGCTTGTCGATGCTCCTGCAGCGCCATAATTCCAGCATTCAGGATCAACATGTCTAAGGGCACATCCAGGTCGGCAACCTGATTCGCTGCGATAACGATCCCGGGAAGATCCGTTAGCTCCACGACCAGCGGTGTTGTCTGTCCATCGATTTTCCCGCAAGCGGTTTCTGCTTTTTCTTTGCTACGGGCAGCGCCTATCACATGTGCACCTCGCATTGCGAGAACACGCATCGTCTCAAAACCCAAGCCTGAGTTACAACCCGTTACCAAGGCCGTCTTACCGGACAAATCTATGCCCTCAGTCACCTGTTCAGCCGTGCTGAACTCATCGAACGACGACCTGCCCGGAACTGGACGACCTAATACCGCAGGCTTGTATACAGCACCCCAGAAAGGTGTTCGGCTATAAACTGCCGCAAGCAGTGCGATTGCTGCGCCGCCCAGCAAAACACTACGTCGAGTTATCTTGTTCACCATTTGACGAGATACCCCTATAAATTCAGCATCGATTCATACAGCACGATATGCTTATCCACCATCGTAGCTATCGAGAACTCATTTTGCATCCGTTCTCTGCCGGCGATACTCATTTGCGCCCTCATCTGCTCATCGTCAATCAAAGTCGCGATCACCTCCTGCAGACTTTCAGCGTCTTCTGTCGGAACCAGCAGGCCAGTTTTTCCACGTTCGACCGCCTCCTTTAGTCCACCAGCATCGAAACCGACAACCGGGACTCCGGCTGCAGCGGCTTTTAAAGCAGCAACACCAAGCCCCTCCGTCAACGCCGGGTGTGCGAACAAATCGAAACATGCTATGAAACTGTCGAGATCGTCACGGAATCCTGCAAACTGCACCACGTCCTCCAGGCCCAGCGAAGCCGCTTGCGCCTGTAGTTGCTTATTCAGGTACCCGTCTCCGAATACCACCAGCCTGATCTTTGGATAATTCGGTATCAAACCCGCGACAGCTTGTAGCAAATAGCGGTGCCCCTTGCGCGGGATCAGCTGCCCGGCAGCCGCGATGGCGAAAGTGCCTTCACCCATGCCGAATTCCTTTCTGAATGCGTCGCAATCAGGTTCATGGGCGAAGGCTCCTGCATCGACCGCACTGCGGATGACAGCAATGCGCTCATCCGCAACGTCATGCTCGCGTAATACTGCAGCGATCGCCTCCGAAATTGCGATGACCTTTCGAAACGGCTTGTAGCGCAGTGTCGCCATCAATCGCATTTCGGTGTTATCCACCCGACGAGACACGACGGCCGGAATATCAGCATACGATGCGGCAAGTCCGCCAAGCAGATCAGCACCTCGACGACTGTGGCAATGAACGATGTCCGGCGCCTGCTCCTTCAGGAACTGTGACAAGCGGTAAGCGAACGGTAAATCAAGATCGCCGGCGCAGAACAGGTTTTGAACCCGGATCCCGGCCAATCGCGCGATACCATCGATGCCCGAATCGGGCGGACAAACCAGCGTGTTGTCATGACCACGCTCACGTAACGCGTTGATCAGGTAGACAACCTGCTGCGGACCACCCAAAAAATGGCGTCCGGTTTCGACATGCAGTATTTTCACCCGTCTATAATAATGAATCGCGCGCATTAACGCGCTCCTGCTGAGAATGAAAGCCGAAGTCACACCCGTCCATACACCGATGATGCGCCAGTACCTCGGGATCAAGTCCGATTATCCGGACATGCTCGTGTTCTATCGTATGGGTGACTTCTATGAGCTTTTTTACGACGACGCGAAACGCGCGGCGTCCCTGCTGGACATCACGCTGACGGCGCGCGGCAAGTCTGGCGGTAACGCAATTCCAATGTGCGGCGTCCCGTACCACGCTGTCGAGGGCTACCTTGCAAAACTCGTGCGCAAAGGTGAGTCGGTCGCTATCTGTGAGCAAATTGGCGACCCGGCGACCAGCAAGGGCCCGGTCGATCGCAAAGTCACTCGTATCGTAACGCCAGGTACTCTGACTGACGAGGCGCTGCTTGCCGCGAGCCGCGACAATATAGTCGCAGCAGTATTCGCCAGCGGTGGCGTGTACGGCATAGCGTGGCTGGATTTGTCCGCTGGCCGCTTTCGTCTGGCTGAGACACCTGACCAGGAGTCATTGTTCGGAGAAATAGAGCGACTGCGCCCCGCCGAGCTCATTGTGGACGAAGACCACTCGTTCGACGAATCATTCAACGATAGAATTCGGGTTACCCGCCGCCCGCCGTGGCACTTCGAACTCGACAGCTCGACTCGGCTGCTGTGCAATCAATTCGGAACTCGGGATCTTAGTGGCTTCGGCTGCGAAGGTTTTCCCCACGGCATAGCCGCCGCCGGGGCATTGCTGCAATACGTCAACGACACACAAAAGGCATCGCTGCCACATTTGCAGTCGATCAAGGCTGAGCTTCGCGATGATGCCGTCATCATGGACGGACCCACACGCAGAAACCTCGAGCTCGAAGAATCTTTGAGCGGGCTGCACCAGCACACCCTGGCCGGAGTCATGGACCATTGCCAGACAGCGATGGGCAGCCGGCTGCTACGGCGATGGATTCAGCGGCCGTTGCGAAATGCGGACATTTTAAAGTCGCGCTACCAGGCTATCGACGCATTAATCACTGGCGGTGCCGTCGTGCCAATACAGGAAATACTCAATGGTATCGGCGATGTCGAGCGCATACTTTCGCGCGTCGCATTACGCTCCGCCCGGCCGCGTGATCTCCGCCAGCTATCCGAGGCACTGTCGAGGTTGCCCGAACTGCAACAGCAGATTGCTGGCATCGATGCGCCGTTGCTTGCCGAACTGGCGGAGCAAATTGGCGAGCACAGAGCGCAGCAACACCTGCTTGAGAAGGCAATTATCGATAGTCCGCCAATGCTGATTCGCGATGGCGGAGTGATCGCAGCCGGCTTCGATAATGAACTCGATGACCTGCGCGCGATCGCCGAAAACGCCGATCAGTTTCTCGTCGATCTGGAACTGCGCGAACGTGAGCGAACCGGTATCGCGAAACTGAAACTCGGGTACAACCGCGTGCACGGTTATTACATTGAGATCAGCAGAATGCAGGCTGATAAAGCGCCTGTCGAATACGTGCGCCGGCAAACACTGAAGACGGCCGAACGTTACATCACACCGGAACTAAAAGAGTTTGAGGACAAAGTCCTGGGCGCCCGTGAACGCGCGTTATCCCGCGAGAAGCACCTTTATGAAGAATTGCTCGACAAGTTGCACGTTGCGCTCGGCGAACTGCAACTGGGTGCCGCCGGGCTTGCCGAGCTCGACGTTCTCGCGTGCCTCGCAGAACGCGCAGAGACTTTGAATCTTTCGAAGCCGGAGATTAGTGATCTACCGTGCATTGAGATTGACGCCGGTCGCCATCTCGTCGTTGAGCAAGTTATCGATACGCCGTTCATCGCGAACGATGTGTCACTCGGTGAAGACAGCCGCCTGCTGGTCATTACTGGCCCGAACATGGGTGGTAAATCGACCTATATGCGTCAAACTGCACTGATCGTAATCCTCGCACACGTCGGTTCTTATGTACCGGCCGACAAGCTGAAAATTGGGCCCGTCGATCGGATCTTCACCCGCATCGGTGCTTCGGATGACCTGGCCGGCGGACGATCGACCTTCATGGTGGAAATGACCGAGACCGCAACAATCCTGAATAACGCAACGGAGCAGAGCCTCGTCCTCATGGACGAAATCGGTCGTGGCACCAGTACTTTCGATGGTTTGTCACTGGCGTGGGCCGCAGCTCACCACATGGGTGAGAAGACAAAGGCATTCACTCTGTTCGCGACCCATTATTTTGAGCTAACTGCGCTCGCAGAGGATTTGCACGGCTGTGACAACGTGCACCTGGACGCAACTGAGCATGAGGGCCAGCTGGTTTTCCTGCATTCAGTAAAGGCCGGTCCGGCGAACCAGAGTTATGGCTTGCAGGTTGCCTCGCTGGCCGGAGTTCCCAACGACGTTATTCGCCGCGCGAAGACCTACCTGAAAACGCTTGAGTCGCAGCAGGCGGCTAATAAAGACAGTCCACAGGCGCAGCTCGACCTCAGCATCACCGAACCGAAGGATGATCCGGTCCGGGATGCAGTCAACGCTCTCGATCCGGACGCTATGACGCCGCGGGACGCGCTCGACGCGCTTTACAAGCTGAAAGACCTGTAAACACAAGCAGAACCCAAAGTCCTAACGCTCCACCACCGGAACCGGATTTCCATTCTGTCCTGGCGACCTGCGGGTCTTTTTGGACACGCTCCTGGAATTGGTCAAGCTCTATTGTCAGGTTTTGGGTCATTGCGTCCATTGCCGCCGAAAAACTCGAATCTTTGGCTTTGCGAACAACTTCGCCGCTTTCGATCAGTGTCGACCGGTCTGAAGTTTTATTGAGTCCCGGAGCCCGAAACAGCAAGCGAGCGGTGCTGACATCAAGCACCGCAGTATCCACAAAGGTCTGCACTTCGTTGGATGTTGCCTTGATCGCATAGGAGCCGACGATGGTCCAGTAAAGAAATGAGGACGGATTGTCCTCGCTCACTGCTACCTGATCGTATGAAACCAGTGCCATAACATCGACACCGTACAAACGTGCGACCTGCTGCATGCAGTTGATGCCCTTGCTGGAACGCAAGTAAGTATCGGGGATGACCTCAATGTGTTCGATATAGTCACGATCCGTGAATTGCGCCTTGACGGTTTCGAGCAGCTGCATTTTAGTTGCTTCGCTGATAGCACCGCGGCCGGATTGGCCAGGTACAAAAGCGATTCCGACACGGAGCGGTAATTTCAGATAGGGAATCTTATCTTGTGAATCCGGCGGCACTTCACCCGCGGGATAAAGGTAGTCAACGAGACTGCTCGAAACGCCGCTGCGGGTCTCCCCGCCAAAATTCCACAACGATGAACATCCGGCGATCAGCAGCATGACCAGGGTGGTCGAGATCAATTTCACGTAATGCATTACTCATCCTCCTTGCGAGAGAGAACCTCTCAACGCTATAGGAGCAATTTGAGCTGGACAATACGTGATGACCGCCTGATTATTGGCTCAGGCTTTCCTGATGGCGCGCCTGATCAATACTCTGCCCCAATATACGCAGATCTGCGTCGCGAAAACCTCTTCTCAGGAGGCGCCCACTTCCATGTTGTTGCGCGAGGATCAAGTAACGCTCAGCTTGATCCAAATTCCCCGCTTCTATCGACCACACTACCTGTTGCAAGCGAATGTCAATTTCTGGATTCGCCGCGTACGATTGATTGAATTGATCCAGCGCCTTATTCAGGTCCCCAGTCATTTCGTAGGCCATACCCTTATGATAATGGACCGCCCCACGCAAAATATTGCTCTTGGACGTGGTTGGATTGCGTAACAGGGTATCGAGCAGAGCATGAACGTCCGCGAATCCCAGAGAAGTGCAGGTGCTGGTTGCAGCATTGGCAATGAGGGGACCGAGAAAACCGATAACCTGCCGATCATAAGCGCTATGCTCAAGAAATATCTTCGTCGCAGCGACCTGATCTACCGTCAGCACATTCAGGATACAGCGCAGGTTGACAATACTCAGCCTGGTTGAAGTATGTTCCGGAAGCTTTACCGCCAAGCCTTCCTGCACTGCCAGGGCCTTTGAGTATTCGCCGTGAATTATGTACTTGTTGGCTACGTACTGCTGTGCGCGAAGCGAATCGGGATGTTCGATCAGCGTAATTTTCATGAGCTGGTCCTCGTTACCCCACGGCATCGCGCTTTGCCACGTAAGGAAACTTTCAACACCAATAAACAATATTAATAATAGCGGCAGTAAACGCCGTAATTTTTCCTTCAGCATCGGCAAGAATGAACAAAGCACAACAAGAGGCCCAAGCAATGCCAGATAATTGCGATGTTCAAAGTACAGCTCCAGAGCGATGGGGCCTGCTTCGAGGCTGTGTCCGGCAAAAAACCACAGGATTCCGAGGCTGATAAATGGCCATGCTTTACGCAGCCAGACGGCCAGTGACAATAGCGCTGCGATAGTGATCAGGTTTACGATCGTACTAACGGGGCGGAAAAGCCCTTTTGAGATCGGAAAATCGTCGTGAAATAGTCCGAGGCCGGAGAGTTGGGGCATAACGATTTGGCGCAGATAGTCGACCAGCACTACTCCTTGCGTCAAGAGACGTTCTTCTATCGTAAACGACCGCAACTCGAAACCGGCCAGCGTCGTATCCCAGTTCATCGCTATGTAGGCAGGCAAAACGAGGAGCGGTATGCAAAACACTGCAAGCAGCGCTGCCCTTTGCCGCCGGGCAAGATCTGTTGAGTTGTATACAGTTAATTCGATTACCAGAGCGTAAAATGGCAGCAAGATTCCCGTTTCTTTGCTCAACAAAGCGAGCGTCCCACTAACCCCCATGCCAACAAGTATCCAGGCCCAACCCTTAAGGGGCCTATCCACAAGATGTTTGCGTCCGAGCATGTATGAGAGCAACCCTGCTAACGTGAAAAGGCTGCTCAATTGAGTCATACGCTGAATGATGTAAGCAGTGGTAGAGACCAGCAATGGATGAAGTAGCCAGAGAGTCATACAAAGCAACGCGAGATTCTCGGCAGTCTCTCGCTTGTAAGCGGTAGAAAAAATGAGTCGTACCAAGAGAAATACAAACAGCCCGTTGATGAGATGAATGATCAGATTCGTGATACGAAACGGGCGTGGATCGGTTGGCCAGGCCTGGCCGTCGAGAGTAAAACTGGCAAGGCTCAAAGGGCGACCCAATGGGCCCGATCGCGCGCTCATTATGAATTCGACGTAATTATCAGCCGAGGTCAGCCCCCCTCGTTCGCCCATGACCTCGAGGTTAGGTATGTCATCGAACAGGAACGGCCCACTGAGAGAGGGCCAATAACAAATCACTGTCAGCAAGAAAGCGGCCGAAATCCCAGAGGCAATTCCAACTAGATGGCGGCGACGAAAATTCGAAACTTTCTGCAGGCTCTGCACACGATTCCAGTGAGTGAAACAAATGTGTTTTAGTCGCTTACTATACCTGTACGAACCAAACTCTTGCCGGCGAATTAGCTCCAATCCGGCATTTTTTACAAGCGTCGGCTGTGCTTCGCCGGCTGGACTTTATCGGAGAAATTCGCCGCGTTTGATGAAAGCGGCCGCCTGGTCCGCGACGGCAGCCGAGACCAGCATGCCTTTGTGGCTTACCGGCATGATCAGATGATCTCTGGCCCCGTCGAGGCGGGTCTCGGAAACGCCGATGGTGCCATCATTATCTTCGTCGAAGTTCGCGAAGAGTCGCCCAAATCCCAGTGGCACCGTCCCGGCTATTACGCCGATGTCCCGGTGCTCCGCAACATGTGACGCCCAGTCGTTGGCGGTTTGATGGATTATCCCCGCCGGGAGTGATCTGCCGATGATTTCTTCTGCCCACTCGAGCTCGTTCAGGAAATTGGCTGCCCGGGACCCGGTGAGGGGTGAGCCCAGACAAACAACTCTGCCCGGCAGAAATTCCGGGTTGTTGGCATGCATGCGTAATGCCAGTACGCCACCGAGGCTGTGCCCGACGATATGCGCCCGGTCGATATTCTGCTCGTGGATGAATGCGGCCAGTGCCGCCGCATTCTCGTCGAGTGTTCCGCGTACGGACGGGTAGTTAAATAGCAACGCGCGCATTCCGTACTCGCGCTCGAGCCGCCGTTTGATCAAGTACATCCCGGCGCCATGGGAAAGATACCCGTGAACGCAAATTACGGTTTCGGTAGATGTCACACTGTCGCGGCCTAAGGGCCGCTCCTACGGTTCAGTACGCGGCGCTCTAAGGCGAATGCCGGTTTCCTTGAGTTGCTCGGCTGATACTTCGCCCGGCGCATTGGTCAGCGGACAGCTGGCCGTCTGCGTTTTCGGGAACGCAATGACGTCGCGAATACTGTCGGCACCTGCCATCAACATCACGATGCGATCAAGACCAAATGCTACGCCACCATGCGGCGGGCAGCCGTATTGAAGTGCTTCCAGAAGGAAACCAAACTTCTCTTCCGCCTCCTCTTCGCTGATGCCAAGTACTTCAAATACGGTGGCCTGAATTTCCTGGTCATGGATACGAATTGATCCACCACCAATTTCGGAGCCATTAAGAACCATATCGTAGGCACGTGATACCGCGTTGCCCGGATCTGCCAGCAATGCTTCGGCGCTGTTTTCGGAGGGCGCTGTAAACGGATGATGCAATGCGGTCCAGCGTTTGTTCGCCGCGTCTCTCTCAAACATCGGAAAGTCGACAACCCAAAGCGGTGCCCAACCGTCGGCAACCAGACCACGGTCTTCGCCCACTTTCACACGCAGAGCGCCGAGAGCGTCGTTTACCACGCGCGCTTTATCGGCACCGAAGAAAATCAGGTCGCCTGTCTTTGCCCCGGTGCGCTCGATGATTCCGGTGACCACATCATCCGGCAGGAATTTGAGGATCGGTGACTGCAGACCATCGCGACCCGCATCAACATCGTTAACTTTTATGTAGGCAAGACCTCTGGCACCGTAACGGCCGACATAGGCGGTGTAGTCATCGATAATCTTGCGGCTCATCTGTGCTCCGCCCGGCACGCAAAGTGCTGCCACTCGACCTTCAGGGTCGGACGCGGGTCCTGCAAATACCTTGAATTCAACCGAGCTCATGAGATCGGCAACCTCGATCAGCTCGAGATCAATGCGAAGGTCCGGCTTGTCGGAGCCATAGCGGTGCATCGCTTCCGCGTACGTCATGCGTGGGAAAGTTGCGGGCAATTCGATATTCATCGTCTCTTTGAAGAGATGGCGAATCATGGCTTCCATTGTGCCCATGACGCCTTCTTCGTCGACGAAGCTCATCTCGACATCGAGCTGGGTGAATTCCGGCTGGCGATCGGCACGTAAATCTTCGTCGCGGAAGCAGCGAACGATCTGGTAGTAGCGATCCAGTCCCGACATCATCAGGAGCTGTTTGAATAGCTGCGGCGATTGCGGCAATGCAAAAAACCTGCCCGGATAGGTACGACTCGGAACGATGTAGTCGCGAGCCCCTTCCGGCGTGGCACGTGTCAGCATCGGCGTTTCAACATCGACGAAACCATTGCCGTCGAGGTAGCTGCGCATGGCCATGGTCACCTTGTGACGCAACTTAAGGTTGCCCAGCATGTTTTCGCGACGCAGGTCGAGATAACGGTACTTGAGACGAATGTCTTCATTGGCCTGCTCATCATGGTGAAACGGCGGCGTTTCTGACCTGTTGAGAATCTCGAGCTCATGCGCGAGCACTTCGACCTGGCCCGTTCGCATGTTCGGATTTACTGTGCCCTCAGGACGCGCGCGCACGAGACCCTTCACTTTGAGCACAAACTCGGAACGAATGCGCTCGGCTTGCGCGAAAATTTCAGCTCGATCCGGGTCAAAAACGACCTGCAGCAATCCTTCCCGGTCGCGAAGATCGATGAAAATCACACCGCCGTGGTCACGACGCCGGTGAACCCAGCCGCAGACCTCGATCTCAGTACCGTTCAGAGATTCGTTGATCTCTCCGCAATAATGGCTACGCATCACTAAAACCTAAGGAAAACCCGTCAAAAAAGAGGCGGAATGGTACGGGCTGGAGCCCCGCTTATCAAGCCGGGTCGTCCGGTAGCTCGAACGGCAATTCTGCTGTCGTCTTATTGTTCCAGGGCGGCACGACCACGCCCAACGAGATAATCATCTTGAGCGCCTCGTCCACTTCCATATCGAGCTCGATGATGTCTTTTCTCGGCACAATGATGATAAACCCGGAGGTCGGGTTCGGAGTGGTCGGCAAGAAGCAGCAGACGACCGCTTCGCCGGTCCGGCCCTGGACTTCACCCAACTGGGAGGAAGTTTGAAATGCCAGGCTGAATAGGCCCTTACGGGGA
>Ga0255048_10001263_pt1 | contig 17994 bp, 28 predicted proteins | sample JV7_2_2_MG_FD_183619 | JGI IMG/M metagenome (GOLD analysis project Ga0255048, IMG submission 183619) | Seawater microbial communities from Jervis Inlet, British Columbia, Canada - JV7_2_2 | ecosystem: Environmental > Aquatic > Marine > Inlet | place: Canada: British Columbia | collected 2016-10-06
AGGTCTAATTCCACAGTGGAAATCGCGGGCGTGGTTGTCGTGGTTTCCGATGGCTGATTTAACACGGCTTCAGGCATTCGCCGGGGGCGGCGGATTGTTGGCTGGGTTGTTGTTGTTGTCACCGTCGGTGAGCGCTGCGCGGGCTCTGGCAATACCAGAGGTGTTCGTGTCAATTTGATGGGCGGGGTGGTGACGCTGGTACTTGGGGCCGTCGTTATCCACAACACCAGCAGCGAAACAACTAACAGAATCTTCTTTTGTTTTGAGTTCACTTTGAGTTCTCTCTATATGTCGCGCCGTAGGACGCGGTTCTGCGCGCTCGTCGACGCGGTTGTTTCCTGCTTCCGCGCCACTTGGCGCGGTTATATCCACAGGAACAAACTGATATCGACTGGTTTTCCCCATACCGCCGCCAGTGACTAATTCGATCAGCCAGCCGTCATCGACTAGTTCTTTTAGTCGTTTGCGGACGTTGCCCGGATGCATGCGGCATTTCGCTGCGAGTTTCTCTGAGCCGATCCAGAGTTCGTTGTTGTGTACGTCGTTGGCGATGTCAGCTACGGCGAGGAGCACTAACAGTTTTGCGCCCCCAAAGTCGGCGTAACGCCAAACATGCCCTACCGCCTGGGCACTCATGTGAGAAGCTCCAACGCAAGTGCCGCCTGTTGAGGGACAACACCATTACCAAGGCAAGCCAACGCTTTAGCCCGGCTCGCCGCGATATCGGTAACGTGCCCACTTTCAAGGCCCATCATCCACTCCACAAAACCGGCCGATAGTTTGCCGTCTGTTACTGGTTCCGGCGCCGGACGGCCTAGCACTCGTTCCCAGCGTCGAATAACTGGGCCGTACTTGCCCCATCCAACCGCGCTAGGGCGTTCTCTAGATTCTGTGGCTGGTCGAGTGGGCGTTTCCATATGTTCATGTTGCGCGCATTCTGCGCCCTCGGCGTCGGTAACAACGCTTCGCTCAACTGTGGACCTCCCACAGCGTTGGCTCCTCGCCGGCCACGATCCCGCGCCGTCGGTGTCGGTGGCGACACAAAACCATCGTTTGCGTTGGTGAGGCGCTCCAACGGCCGGATGTCCAGCTGCAAGAGTTGTCCATTTTGCGTCATACCCGAAGGCGGCAAGGTCTCCAACGACCGCGGCGGCTCCCAAGGAAAGGTGGCCTGCGACGTTCTCCAACACAACGAATCGGGGTCGTAGAACGCTAACGGTGTTTCGGATATAGGGCCAAAGGTGTCTTTCTGCATCTAACTCTCCAAGTCTGTTGCCGGCCAAGCTCCAAGGCTGACAGGGATAACCGGCCACGATGATGTCGGCGTGAAGCATTGTTAAATCAAGTGTCGTTAAATCGCCTATCGGTTCGGCGTCAGGAAACCGGGCGCCCATAACGGCACACGCGGTTTCGTCAACATCAGACCAATACGCGGTTTTAGCTGAGAAATGGTTTTCGACGGCCATGTCTAAACCGCCATAACCGCTGCACAAACTAAGAACCTTCATTTGTTCATCCATTTAGTAGGGCAGTAGCCCGGCAGGAGTTTGTGACATTTGCACCGTTTGGCGTCATCAAGCGCGAACGCTTGTTGGCGTGTCTGTTTAGTAATGGTTTGTTCGCCGATGTCCTCAGCTAAACGAGCGTCGCCACTATTCACCGTGTTTTTTGGTTTCGTCATCTGGTTTCCCCCAACATGAACGCGGGTGCTGTAAGCGGTCTATTGCCCACTCCAAGTCGTCTGGTCTGATCACGCGAGCCTCATATCCTGATTCTGCGAGCAACGTTAGCCATATGCCTTGTTCGCGTGTGACGCGTCCTTTCTCGGTTTTGATTTCCCAGATAACGACTTCTGAGCGGTGCGGGTGTCCTAACACCAGGTCGGGCCATCCGGCGTGGGCGCGGCGGCTGTCGGCGTTGTGTTGCACTATCCACCCGAACAACGCTGCGGCGTCGAGAATCGTTCCCTGTAGGTCGGCTTCTCTCATTGTCCTAGCCTGGTGATACGGTCCGCATGCAACGACAATGCCTCGTTATAGCCCCACCTGGTAAGAACGTGTAGCCGGCCGGTGTTGCCCTCCGTGGTTGGCGCTTCGACAGGCAGCCCCGTGTATCTATCGACAACGAAGTCGACTAAATCGCGGTCGTGAAGTTCCTTTATGCGGGTCGCCGATTTCTCTGGTGTCAACGTTCCTTTACCTGAAGTATCAGAATGTTGGGCGATGTTTCGGGCCGTTAAGCCTTCCGGGTAGACAGATAGCAGCGTGTCCAGAATCCATGCGTGCCAGCTACCGGAGCGAGTCGTTTTCGCCGCTTGAAGACTGTTCGCCGGGCCGTCCTTCCGGTAGGCGCCCCCGGTTTCTTCGGGGTTCACGCCCCCCCATAGTGTCGGTTGCCCCATTACTTCGCCCCGTAGTTCGTGTTTTCGGTGTCGTCATCCGTGGGAATAAGAAACATTCTCGTGAGGAGTTCCTTTAAGGCGTAGGAAAATGCTTTCCCGACTCCCTTGTCGCTATTGTCTAACGCTTGCCCCACGATTTCGGTTTCTATCCATTCGCCGGAAACGTGCATTATTCGGAAACGGAAACGAACGTGTTCTTTTCGCCATTTGTCGTTCCACACTTCGGATTTTGTTTCCGTCATCGCGGGAATAATGATTAGGCCGTGTCGGGCCATTGGTGCTGAGCAAGCATTCACAACATCCCCAATGGTGCGGAACGAATACCCGCCCATTGTTTGTGCTGCTTTACCCGCTTTCGCAACCGGCTTAATTGAGCCGGCCACTAGTACCAGAGCGGTGACGACTTCGCCGTAAGTTTCGGAGACTTCTATAAACCCTTGACGCTCAGTCATTGTTGGAAGCGTCAGTGACATAATCGTCGTCGTCAGGAACATAAGCCGCGGGTATTACGTTGACGTAGTGATAATCAACGCCCAAACCGCGGGGGAAACAAACCTCTCCCATGTGGTTTAACGACGCGGACCTGGCGCCCTCGATTGTGTGGTGCCAGATAAACTGCGACCCCACTGGGTGCCCTGGCGAATCGTCGCTCCAGTATTCGACACGGTAATAACGGCCCCCGTTAGGGGATTCATCATTGTTTTCATTTTCACTAGGCATGACAGACACAAGACCAGATTTATTAGCTGGCGTCAAGTATTAGTCGCATTCCAGGGCTCTCTGTGAGGCTTCGAATACGCCCCACTGTGCTTCGGACCACTCTCTTACGCTTTCGTCCTGTAACGACCCCAGGAGCGCTACACAAGCGGCGTCGGTGATTGGTGCCGTTGGTGCTGGCTCGCTATCAGGCCAAAAAGCCCAAACACCAATACCGGCCGCGATAACTGCGCCCACGATCGCTTTAACGTTTTTAAGTATTTGTTCGATTGACGTTCGCCACGCATCTGAGCGTGCGGCGACGTCTTCTATGGTCACGCGTCGAACAGGTCGGCGGTTCCGGCACCTAGTTTGCGCGCTATCGCCGATTTCACTACCGACAACGCCGCACCAATACCAGCGGCCGCCGCCATTTCCTGCTGACTAATGTCGAACGACATCAGCTGATCGGCGCCCATGATCCCTAAATACGCTTGCACGCCGGTGAGGACCGCCCGCTCGAGGAGGTTGCTATAAAACTTCATTTGGCCACCTTGCTAATATTGGTCGCTTTTGTTTCGCTAACAGTTTGGCAAACGTGACAGGCCCCACAACACCGTCAGCACCTATTTTCTGTTTTTTTTGAAACGCCAAAACGGCGGATTCTGTCACAGGCCCATAGTGGCCGTCGGCGGTGATACCCAAAACCTTTTGTATTGCTGCAACATCGGGGCCTATGTCGCCTTTTCGTAGCGTTCGAGGTTTTAGGGTCGGGAGTGGTGCCGCTTGCTCCGGTATATCAAACCCCCCGGTTTCGACGGCATCGCTAATGAGTTTCCGCCACGGTATCCGCAGGTCCGGGTCTACTTTGCGGCTCGTCCATTCTCGGTGCATCAAAATTCGGGTGAGCGGGTTCCAGTCGTGCAAAATGCACAACACCGCGCACGCCGTCACCGTTGCCTCTATCAGTTCATCGGACCAGCGTTCCCCCACGCCATTTGCTTCACACTCGAAACCGACGAAATGTTTATTTCCTGAGCGATACGCCCCCGGTTTCGGTGCATCGTAAAGTCCTTGCCCATAGTCGGGCGGTTCAACATCAGCTAGAAGTTGTTCGATACGGCCAGCCATGCCCCGCCCCGCATGGTTGCAACGCTTCCCCGCGACTAACAAAATGTCGCCGTTTCGCCCAATGAGGAATTGTGATAGTGGTCCTTTGAGGTCGCGTCGCCCGTTGATGATGAGGTTTCGGCATGGCATGTTTCCCGATTGGGCGTTGCTGGCGGTGTGGTGCAACATGATGCCGACGGGTTCGAAACTGTAAGAGCTTGCGGCGCGCATTTGCCAACCGTCGAGCGCTTCGACGTTGAGGCCCGCCGTTTTGAGCGCGTGCGCCCACTGTTTGATCAACGGGTTATGCCGTCGTCGGTTGGCATTTGTTCACTTATTCGGCCGTTAGCCAGAACTTCCGCGTCGGAATACAACTGCACACAAAACGCGAGGGCTTCCGCTTCCGTAATTTCGGTCAGGTCGTAATCGTCGAGGCCTACTAGGTCGGCCGGTTCGGTGAGGTAGCCGATGCGGTAGCCGTCAGCATCCACAAAAGCGCTCGTTTCTAGTCGTCCGCCGCGGTCGCCTATCACTTGCTCGGGGCCAAACTCCCATGTGCCCTGGGATAGTCGCCACTTGATAAAGGTCATGCCTCTAGCTCCAGTTTCGCTGCCTCGCGTAGCTGTGTTTCGCGGGTTGCGATGAGTTCGTCGAGCATCCCGATTTGGCGCATTGAGTCGAGTTGTGCCCATTGAACACCGCCGGACATGATTTGTAGGTTCGTTTGGCGGGTTAAACGTTTCTGCCAATACTCCGGTTGGGCGTGCTCAATTTCGTCCCTGGTGTAATGCTCACAACTGTCGAAAATGTCTTCCAGGATCGCCATTTCGCGTTGCGCGCCTTTCATAACGGTGAGCGTTTGATCCATGCCGAGCCTTTTTTCTTCGGCGTCCAAAGCGTCGAGTTCGTCGCCTGTTTCCACGAGTCGCGCTATCTCTACTTCAGCTTTTTGTACTGCTATTTCGGCGAGGCGGAGCTTGTAGCCCGTGTCCTGTATTTCGAGCATCAACTGGTAGTAACGCATTTCTGCGGTGTCGTGTTGCCCGATCACAAAGTTAATGAGCTGGTAGCGGGATCTGGGTTGTTGAATTTCTGAGATGGCGTCGTCAATGTTCATGCGATGTTGCCGTTCGCCATTGCGCCGAGCCTGGACACGGACGCCGACAGGCCGGTGCCTAACGTGGTTCGCGAATCGTCGGAGAACGCGAACTTGTCGACCGTGGCGACTGCGCCGGCTTCGTCGCCGCCACCGAAGTAGCCAGCGGTGCCACTGTCAGCCATACCGGCTAGTTTTGACCTAGCCGCCGACAGGCCGGTTCCTAACGTGCTTTTCGAGTCGTCGGAAAACGCGAACTTGTCGACCGTGGCAGTGTTGCCACCAGCAGCGCCGCCACCGAAGTAACCAGCCGTTCCACTGTTCGCCATTGCGGCGATCCATTCGGTGTCCGCCGTCAGGACGGCGCTTAACGTGGTTCGAGAATCGTCGGAAAACGCGAACTTGTAGACGACATCGGTAGCGCTGCCGTCATCGCCGCCACCGAAGTAACCAGCCGTACCAGAGTTCGCCATACCCCCCAAGATTTTTGTGCCAATAGCTAGCCCGGTGCCTAACGTGGTTCGCGAATCGTCGGAGAACGCGAACTTGTTTACCGTTGTGACCCGTGGCCCTGTTTGGCCGCCACCGAAGTAACCAGCCGTTCCACTGTTCGCCATACCAGCGAGGTAAGCGTTAGCCGCCGACAGGCCCGAACTTAGTGTCGTTCGTGAATCGTCGGCAAACGCGAACTTGTCGACGAGGTCCGTATAGCCGCCAGCAATGCCGCCACCGAAATAGCCAGCCGTTCCAGAGTTTGCCATACCAGCGAGGCCGTAGGTTCCCTGAGTCAAACCTGTCCCCAACGTCGAGCGCGAATCGGAAGGAAACTCGAACTTGTCGACCGTTGTTACATAGGTGTCGGGGTAGCCGCCACCGAAGTACCCGGCGCCAGCACCACCAGCGCCGGACGCCGCAATAATCCCGTGGTCTGCGGGGCGAATAGGCATTACGCCAGAGCGCCGATAAGCGACCATGCATCGGTCGCGGTTTTGATAAGCGTCGCCGCGGCGTACTGCCCGTCGATTTCTTTGGCCGAGTCCTTCGAGTTTATGGTTACGCCTGAGCCCTCCGCCAGTGTGGCGTTAGCCGACCCGATGTTTTGCACAATGATTTGGGTGCCGGTAGCGAAAGCGACCGACGAGTTCGGTGGAACGGTGATCGTTTGCGCTGATCCGTTCGATGAGGTGACCAGTTTTCCGGCGTCCCCGATGACAAATGTGTACGTTGTGCCGGTTTGGGCGTTGATAGCGAGCGGGGCTACGAGGCTGCCAGCGGTCACCGCGCCCGTGACGGTTAGCGCGTCGGTTATTGAAACGTCGCCGTCGGCTACTTCGAGCGAGTTTTGGCCGTTGGTGCCAGTGATAACGAGTTTTTCTTCGCTGGCGTCCCAAAACATGAGGTCGCCCGCTGTCGCGGAATGAAAACTTACGTCGACGCCGGTTCCGTCCACGCCGAAACTCACGGCGGCGTCTATTGCTAGCGCCACACTGGGCACCGGCCCGGTGCCCGAAGTCACGTCAATGTTTGCGCCGGCGGCCACTTCGGTTATGTCGCCGATGCCGGCCCACGCCGCACCCGTATATATCTCGATTACGTTGGTGTCCGATAAATAGGAAACCATGCCTTCGCTCGGGCTAGAAATAGCTGTTGAGCGTGCCGACGAGTCCGCGAACACGTTGACCGTGGAATCCCCCACCTGGTTCATTGCCGCCGAGGTCAGCACCTGCCCCGTGGTCCATTGCTGATATCCCATATCAGAATCCTAAACTGTTGTAATCGAGCCGCCCCAAAGTGGCGTTATCAAGTATCAAATAGCTGGTCGTGTCTTTCGGTGTCATCCCTAGCGTAACGCGCCACGTTTCGCCCACCGTGAAAGCGTGCCCTATCTGCTGCAACGTTCCGGTAGTGGACTGCTGAGCGACACCGGGCGGCGTAAATTCGACATCCACGGCGTCGGCTAGTTCGAGTTGCGCGATGATGTTTTGTGTCCCCGAACTTTGCGTATCTAACACCGCGGTGAGACTGTTTATTCGAACATCGGTTGACGCGGTTTGCACCATCAAAAAATCGAGAATGTTTGTCACCGTCGCGTCGTCTAACACCAGGACTTCGCCCACCGGTAACAACCGGATACCGTAAGAATCTTGACTGTCTGTGTTGTCGTCGGTGACTGTGCTGGCACCGGTCCGGTTGGCCGTCAAACGGTTAAACAATTCAGCGCTAACGAGGTTTCGGTTAATGCTCTGGTATGGGGTGTCGCTCCCATCATCGGAAAACGTGACTGTTGCCGCGGCGGCGAGCGGCCCGTAGCGATCTTCGAACGTCATAACCCCCGAACGATTCACATATAGATAGCCCTGCTCGGAGTTTGACACTTTTTGTAAATATTGCACGACGTTAATGTCGGTCGACAGGGTTTCGGCGGCCACCGTCGACGACCCGGCGGCGATGCTTGTCGCCCCGGCATAGCCGATGTTTGCGTTAGCCAGCACGGCGGACACCCTAGGGCCGCTGGTTTGTTCACTAAACGACGTGCCCGACGTCAATGACCTGAGCCCTAGTTCGCTTGATTGGTCCTCAGCTATCACCGTGACCCATGCATCGCCGCTGGTGTCATACCCGAGGCTTATGTCTTCAACGAGTCCCGAATAGACGAGGTGCCCGTTGCATTTGATGGTGACGGTTCGCCCAACGGTAATGCCGGGGTAATACGCGGAGGATGTGTTTAAGGGGTCGAGTGCTCCGTCGGTGTTGCGAAACAACAATTTAGCCATGCCCGGCGAAAATGGTTGTGTCCAGTCGAGGCGCCCGCGGCGTGTCACAAACGAAACGCACCGGTCGGTCAGGTCCGCCATAATTTCGGTGCCGCCCAAAACGTAGCTTGGATCGTCCAACGCGCCTTTGACGGCGTCGTCTAGCGTAAAAGCGTTATCGAACGCCGGCCCAATAAACCCAATCTCGACGGTCGGCGTTGGTGTCGCCATCAGTAAAACCCGATATCGACCGGCGCCGGGCCACTAGACCGGTTGTATCGCCGCACAGAGTCAATAAGGCTGTTGGGGTCGACGTTCGGGGCCACGACGTTGATGGTTGTCACGACTGGCGCCGGCGCCGCTTCGCGTAGCGCGGTCGATGGGAGTAGCGCGGCCGGGGCCAACGGTGCCCCCCCACCAATACGCGGAATATCGGGTATCACGTCCTCAATACCAAATCCTTTGCCACCTATACCGGGCACCCAGCTCGGAATCTCGATTTTGAAACCGAAATCGAGTTTGTTCCACTGGTCGATGATCCAGTTAAGCGCCGACGTGAAAGCGTTCTTCAACGCATCAAACGCCCCGTCGGCGAGCTTGCCCACCCGGTCTGGTATCGCTTTCACAAAGTCCATAATTTTATCTAAACCGAATTTGATCGCGGTTTGTACCGCGTCCAAACTGAAAAACGTCGTAAACGCGCCTTTAATCGCTTCGAGCGGAGCGAGAATGGTGCGCGCTAATCCCCACACAATGTCTTTAATGCCGTCCATTGCCATACTGAAATCGCCTTTGAAGACACCTTTCAGGAACGTGACGACGCCCTGGAAAGTCTGTATGAGTCCTTCGACGGTTTTGATGATGCCTTCAATAATGGGAGTAACAACCGCTTTAACGTCCTCGAACACCTGTTTGACGACGTAGCGAAACGTTTCCGACTCTTGCCACAAATATGTGATAGCGGCGACCGCTAACCCGAACGCCACAATCAAGCCGCCAACACTAAACACGATGCCAGCGATCGCTACCACCGCGGCACCTATGGCGCCCACCAAAACAACGCCAACAACGGCGGCGAGGCCCATCAAAAACGGTTTCGGGTTCGTTTTAATAAATTCGACCATCTTTCGGATGATCGGTTCGACAGCTTCCCGCACTCTGACAAACGCTTCGCGAAGTTTCGGCAACCACTGTTCGCCCAGTTCCTTCACCCGGTCGCGTAGCTGCTCCATTTGAGGTGCGTAACGCTCACCTAACCCGATGAGGTTCGACACCACTTCGGCGAGTTTGCCGGCCACCGGTAACAACGCCGTACCTATCGTGATGCCCACATTCTTCAGACGAGCTGAAAGAATCCTTTGTTGGTTGGCGAGCCCACCCGACGTTTTCTCAAAGTCGCCTAACGCTCCTTGGCTACCGAGCGCTTCCATAATCAACGCTTGGCGGGCGAGAATCTTGTTGCCCTCCGACACGGTGCCGTTCATGTCGCCCAAACCCATGTCGAGCGCTTTCGCTTCGACCTGCGCCGCGTTAATAAGAATCCCTAACGACTGCAACGGTTCACTAGAACCGCGAAGCCCGGCGGACAGTTTCTCTAATGCCTGATCGGTGGACAGGTTGTTGAAACTCGCGACGTCGGCCGCGGTTTTGACCAGTTCAGCCGCGAAGTCTGATAGGTCGTCGCCGCCCAGTCCGGCCGCTTTACCAAAAACACCAAACCCGGAAGCGGCTTCTAAAAACTCGCCCTTAGACATACCGACCGCAGTCGCTGCGTCTTTAGCGGCGGCGGTGATACCGCCGGCGGCTTCCTTAAAAATGGCTTCCGTTTTCGACATTGACTCATCAAAGTCGGAGGCGAGGTCGACAGCTTTAGCGCCTAACCCCACGGCGGCGACACCAATAGCCCCGGTCATAGCCCCAAACGCTTTACCAACCTTTTTGGCGGCGTTAGCGGAGCTTTTAGAGAACTTGCTTAACGACTTCGACGCGTTTTTTGTGGCTTTGCGTAAACCGGAGGCGTCGCCCCCGATGAGCATACTTATCGACGCTTTTTTACCTGCCACGTTCCGCCGCCTTTATAGCGTCATCAAGTATTTCTTCTAGTTCGTCATCATAATAATCCACGACCTCGCGAAACTTGGCGTCCGCTGCTTCATAGATGAACGGCGTACCGATCCGGCGGGTTTGTGCCTTACGCATCAAACGGTCCCTAAATGTGATCGGATCACCAAATATCACACGCCCCGCGTACGGCAACTTTTTGCGTCCTACGCGCACGACGCCGCCTTTAGTGGTGCCGCTGGTTCGTATATCCCTCTTTAGACGCCCTGAGCGGACCGGTGCACGCCGGCGGGCTTCGTCGGCGATGATGTCCGCGGCGCCTTTGTGAATGTCCTTAAATCGTTTCTTAAAGTCGGCGTCGATTTTGCCCATCATGCGTTGAGCTTGGCGCAGACCTTTGATTTCGATTGTGGTTTTTCTACCGATATTTTTGTTTCTGAGCGCCACGTTTCGCCGCTTTCTCCTCCGCCTTTATTTTTTCGTTGTAAGCGGTAATGAGCCCCATCAAAGTTAAAGAATCCACTTCCAACAACACGTCGAGTGGTTGGCCGGTAGCTATCGCCAGGACTCCTAACTGGTAGGCGTAGCTGGTTCGTCTAAAGGGTCGTCATCCACCTCGAATTCGACGGTATAGCCGACATCCATCCACTGATCGAAACTTAAACCGTCGTGCTGATTGACACGGCGGGCGGCTTCATATCCGAGCCACAAAATGTGTTCGAGTCGCGGATTGTCACCCATTTCGAGAATGGACTTATCAAACTTTCTTTCGAACGCTACGAATAGCGCGCCGTTGCCGTCATAGGTTCGAACGACCTTTTGGTCGTCCGTTACTAGGATTTGTGCCCTCAGCATCATTTTCTCCCTTGGTTCTAGCTAACTGCTTGAACTACTGCACCGGTAAGAGGCCAGCTAACTGACGCCGTGGCGAGTTCGCCGACGGTGCCATTAACGGACGGCCATTCGGTGACAAGTGCCGAAAAGGTCCACGACGGGTTCGCCGCGGATACTGCGCTGGCGTCAGACTTAACGACGACCGTTGTGACGGTCCCTACGAGTGTGCGAATCGTTGCCTGAGTTTCCGACGTTTGCATGTCCTGATTGAATTCGAGGTCTATGTTGCCGTCGAGCAAACCACCGATGCGGGTGACGTTCGAGTCCCCCATAGCGGTTGTCTCTAATTCCGCCGCGTTTTCGCTGAACGTGATGGAGGTGACGTGGTCGCTAAGGTCAACGGAGTTAATCACGACCGAAGCGTTGTAAAGCATAAATGCGGCCATTAGTTATCTTCCTTTTTGGTTGTGGCGCGTGTGGCTGCCAAGTGGCCGCCCTCTAGCAGAGCGTCGATATTGACGCCCAGTTTTTCGAGTTCTTTGTGTGTGATGGTTTCGCCCGGTTTCCCAAACGACACGTTATGGGCCTTTATCTTGTAATCACTCATACGGCGTAAACCTCCAGGTCGAATCGGCAGCCCATAAATTCTCCTTCACCGACAACGATTTGGCCGTAGTCGGACATTCTTGTGATCCTGGCGTCGGATGCTGTACCGCCTAGCGTAGTGTCTCCGGCGATCGCATCGTAAACGCTTGCTGTGCCGGAAACGTAGCTGTCGAGTTTGTCTTGCGCGGTTTCGGCGTAAAAGCGTTGCGCCAAAATGAGCACTTCAAACGTGAAGCGTTGCAGCTGGCTCGAACTCGTTGATTTGCCCATCGAAATGTTGTAGTCGACGGGTGGTGTTCCGGGCACAACCACGGCGACGGGCGGAACGGCCCGATCTGGCACCGTTTCGAATACTGCTACGAGGTCGGAGAGTGTTTCTAAACGCACTTTTATGCCGTCTTTAATGGCGGCGTAATCGGCCACTACGCGACGCCAATCCGCCTGTAACCCGACAGGAGCGCCCGGTAATCCGGGTCGACCCTACTAACCCTCATAGGCCCAAAGTCGTTGACAACGCCAGCCATGACGCCCAGCGGGCTGCTGCGACGTTGAAACAAACGACAACTAAGAATAAGCGCCGCGGTTTGTACGGCGTCCGGCACTGCTGTTTGGTAGCCCCACTTCGCGGTCACTTCCACCGTTGGTCTATCGGTGGTGTACCGCGGAAACGGCGAAGAAACGGAACGAATCGTATTAAACGGAGCCGAATTACCCACGACAATAAAGCCGGAGGTAATGGTCAGGGTCGTGCCGTAGGTTCCGTCGTTCGAGTCGTCCTGTTTTACTACCAGACCGGTCAACGTGAAAAAGTCGTCCGTATAGGCCAGCACGTTCGTCGAGGGCTGATACACCCGAGCCGACACGACGCCGGCCGGTTCGAACGTCCGCCCACAATATTTGTCTATTTCGTCCTCTGCTGCACCAATAGCCGCCGCGATGTAGGTGTCTTCGGACGTTGTGCCCGACGGAATAGCTAAAGAGGCTTTAACTAGAGCGGTAGTGGTGTAGGCCATGACTTATTTCTTCGCGGCCGGCTTTTTCGCGGGAGCTTTCTTTTCCGCGGGAGCTTTCTTTTCCGCTGGCGCTGGTTTCTCTAACCTGCTTGGCGCTTGCTTTTCCCACAACGTTTGATCGGGCATATGTTCGCTTTCACTCTTGGCGGGGGCCGGGCCATGCCTAGTGGGACCAACCCCCGCCGATTTGTGGATTATCTAACCAAAGGGTTAGAACGTCGGGGCAATAAGTCCGGTTCCTGTGATCGCGCTAATGGCGACCGGGTAGCGGCCCGGAACGAATCCGACGTACGAGTATGCGACAAGAGTCAACGTCAGGTTTAGCCCTGCTGTTTCGTCCATACGCATAAACATTGGTCCGCCGTCCTCGAATAGCAGCATGTCGTTTCGAGAAACAACATAGACAGCGTCTTCGGTGCCAGCGCCCAGGTCGGTGCGTATGTTGGCGTCCGTCACGATTGGGATACCCGCTATCTGTGTGCCGGTGTTCCCATACCCCGCTGTTGGACCGGTGCCCATGGCGTTTTGTGGAACGTTGGCTTGTGGAAGCACAAGAGGCCGCGAATTTCCGTCGACGCCGGCTTGTATCCAAGCCAAACGGCGAGGATGCATCACAATGAGGTCCGGCGCCCTAAACAAGTTGCTGTTGATTTGCTGGATCGCATCAAGGAGCTTCGGATAAAATTCGGCGATTGTTGGGGTCGCGTCGGTGTACGTCACTGAGTTGATGCCCGTGACTTGTGAAATGCCGAGGAGTTGCCCCGCTGCACCCGAACCGTTAATGAGCTGGTTGTCGAGCACGGTGGACATTGCGCCCATCATGTCACCCGTGACCAGCGCGTCAATGCCGGTTCCCCGCTCCATTGCTTGCCTGCTGATTTGCTGAGCACTGGCAATGGTCGAAATATTCGACGTTAAGAGCGTGTCGTCAATATCGGTTTCACTGACGGCGGTATTTTCCGGGTTCTGTATTGCGGCGGTTGATCCGGTGGTCACTCGGCTGATGTTGATGCTGAGCCCCGATTCTGGTAGCTGCAGCGCCCGGCACTGATCGGCGAACGGCCGGCCAGCCCTAGCGAGCGGAGCCGCCAAATCTGTCAGGTATTGGGGAACTACAAGGCCCGCAAAGTTTGCGCTTGTTCCGTCGCGGTTTTCCATTTCTTTTTGGTGCCGTTGGATTCGTTGCGTTGCCGCTACGTCCTTGGAAACGTTCGAGTCAATGAAATCACGAATAAAGCTGTGTTCGATATTGTCGGAACGGTAGGTCAGCGGTTCGTCGGTGACGACCGTTTGCCCCACTGCTTGTGGTTCTTGCGGGTTCTCTGCGTTCAACGCCCTTACCTCTGCTCTACGTGTGTCGGCTTTAAGTTCTCGTTCGAGAGTGTCTTTGAGACTTTCGATACGTTCGTCAAGTTCAACTGAGCGGGTTTGTAGGTCGCCCAGGTTTTTGTCTTCGGCTTCGGTGAGGTCGCGCAGTTCTTCGCCAGCGCGGTCGTACACCGTTTTTTGTGTCGCGCTTATTTCGGCGCGTTCCTCAATTAACTGATCGAGGAGTTTCATAGGTTTTGCTCCTGTTGTCACGTTCGGGTTTAGCGAAGGTGACGGCAGGTGCAGGTCGCGGCGTGTCGTCGGCGTTCTACTAAAACCTTAGCGCGTGTCAGCGTCGAGGAGATGACGCCAGCGTGCCAACCGTGGCGCCTGGGTTTTGTCGTCCGGGTCAAACGCCCGAGCAGCTATCAGTTGAGCTTCCCCGTATGCGGGCGCCGTTGGTGCCGTGAGCAACGCGACATGATCCAATTTCGCTTCGACTCGTGTTATGTGCCGCCGGCCGTCGAGTTTCGTTTCTTCGTTCCGTACTGGCACAAACCCGACACTAAACCCGGTCACGTAACCGTCCTTCGCGAGGTTCAACGCTTCGCGTGCCCGGTCCGTTGGCGCTACCTCGAAATCGGCCACCAAACCAATCGCGTCTTTTTCCCAGCTAGCCGAACGCCCTATCGGCATGTTTTCGCGGTCGTGACCATGCATCAACGGAATGTTGCGGCCCCGTTCCTTAATCGACTTATCGAAAACGCTTTTGCCTAAACGCTCAACAAATTTGCCGGTGTCGAACGTGGCGTTAAACGGTGCCACTAGTGCGACAATGTGGTGCTGCCCGTTGTCCTCGCGAATCTCGATATCGGTGATTTCGAGGGCTCTGTATTCGATTGACATATTTACCCCAAAAGGTCATCGTGAGCCACCGAAGCGGTCACGTTTTCTAAATCTCGGATTTCTTCGACGGTAAGCCAGCCACCTTCGAGCGCGGTTTTGTGGGCGGCGAATCGTTCACTGCGCGAACCTCGAACAAGTGCGTCAATGTTTAACCGGGCGACCTGGCCCCGTGGGAGTTCCTGCGTAAACGCTTGCTCAATTCGTGAGAACCAGCCCCGGAGACAGAACCGAACGAAGTTAATCGAGTCCTGCTGGACATTCTGGTACGTCATAGAGCCGCCCTCACTGGGCACGTTCAACATGTGCGACGGAACTTTAAACATGGTCGTTATTTCCCGAGCCGAGTTCACGCGAGCTTGCACAAATTCCAAATCTTTTGGTGAAAGCTGTAACGCCTGATATTTGATGCCGGCGGACAAAACGGCGGGTGAGCGTTGCCGGCCACCGTGAGCCGCCACAAACGACGATTTAAGGTCGTTCGCTTCTTCCCTGGTGAGTTCGGTGTCGGATTGGAGAACACCGGTAGGGACAGCGCCGGAGGTGTAAAAGTCGGCGGCCATTTCGTCCCCGGCGATGGCGATACCCAACGAACGTCGAGCCGCGGTTACGACGCCCAAACCTTGAACGGCGCCCGGAAGTGTCATGCCCCGTATGTGCATGATGTCTTCGAACGGGATAGGTCGACCGTTTACCCGGTATTCGATAGCCCCGGTTTGTGTTGTGTTCACTGCCACGGCGTCAGGGTTTAGCGGTATCGCGACCCGCGGATAGCCGAGACCATCACGGTCGCCGAGTAAACAATACGCGTTCCCTGATAACAAAAGACTGGTGACCAGACTCGAAATGGTGTCGATTCGTGTAGCGCTCGGGTCAGGTTGCTCGAGAAGCGGCGGCGTCGGTAACACGATTTCGCCGCCCCGGTACGAGTGAAACGGCAAACTCCCGATCGAATCGCTGATGAGCTGAACACATGCGTACACCGTGGGAATTGTCAGCGACGAATTGTTGCTAACCGTGATCGGGCCAGTGAGAGGTTGCGGCGCCATGCCCCGAGACGGAATAACAAAGTTAACGTCCCGGTTTTCTGTTCGGCGGCCCCTGAGAAGTCGAGTAATCACATAAACGTCCGTTCAACAACAACGCCGACAAACATCAGAGCAGCGCACAAAATAAGACCTAAAGCGGCCATCCCGCCCAAACTGAAAGCGAAATAGCCAGCGAGCCCTAAAGCGAGCAACTGCAAAAACGTTCCGAGCATTAAAAAATCTTGGGTTTCGGAGGAACTATTACTGGTTCTAACCTTAGTGCCACGTCGACAGCCATAATGGAAGCCACTGCCGCATCAATGCGCCGCTTCGATTGGCGCGATTCTTTAGTCACCCGCACACCGTACCTATCAGACTTCGTGTGGCAGTTCGCGACATGGCGAGAAAGCGCCGGGTGATGGTCATGGAACAGGGTTCGAGATAACACCAGTTCGGCGAATTGTGAGCACGCCGGCACCATACGTTTAGGGCTTTGCGGGTACTCGATAAGTAGCGCCCCGGTCAATGATTCGATTTGCATCATTGCATGACTCAACGCGAACGGGTCGAACGTGCACGCCCGCGGTTTCCATTCTTCAATGAGTTCTGTCAGCTGGTGCGATACTTCGTCTAGTGGTACTCGCCACGAGTCATCTGCACCAATCGGTTTCTCCCATATACGGAGAACGCGAAGCCGCTTGTCGGGTGTTGCGGCCACGATCACGGTCGAATCGTTGGCAAAGCTGGCGTCCACGGCAAACACGACGTCGGTGTCGCCCGGTTCGATAGTTGCATGTGGACAAGCGTCGAACTGTTCCGCACTAAGCCACTGTTCGCGGTCCTTAGTCCATTGCCCCAAATGCAACCGCCTAAATTCGCCTTCCGGTAACTGTAAAACCTGCGACTGAAAATATGTGTCGTCTATCCAATCGTCAAACGCCGGATGGAAACGCCACGCCGCTAAATCGTCGTGCGCCATATCTTCGGGCGGCGGATTCCAATACGACCACCAGGTCGGGTCAACAATTTCGCCCGCTTTTACTCGTTTGTCGTATTCGACCAAATTCCACAAATAGGAGTCGTCGCCGCTTCCCGGTGTCGTTATGTGCACCAACATGCTTTGTTTGCGGGCGCCCGAACCTGATAGGAGCGCTTCGGTGAGTTCGCCGTCCTTATGTGCCCACGTTTCGTCGACAATACAGAATGTCGGGTTTAGGCCGTGAGCTAAACGCCCGTCGCTGGATAGCACCCGGAGGACGCCACCCGAGAGCGGGCAATACAGCGAGTCTTTGAACACTTCCACAACCGACGCCAAATCGGGTTCGAGTTCAATCATGGCTTTAATGTTGTCTAAAACGATTCGTGCCTGATCCTTCGACGCCGCGACACAATAAACCTCCGGTGCCCATTCACCCGAAGCGATCAACGCATACAACGCGATTGCTGATAGGAGTTCCGATTTGCCTGATTTGCGGGGCAACATCACTAGACAATGCTTGTGGCTCCAAAGCCCGGCGTTGTCGACCTGAAACATGCCGTCAATAATTTCGCGTTGAAATGGGCGTAGTTCTATGTTTTGGCCGGCGAGGTCGCCGCGGTGATGTTTACAAAACGTTTCGATAAATTCGGCTACATCGCCGCCGAGCGTTGTCATTGTCGTCATTTGAGCCAGCGGTCCAGTTTGCTTGTGATTTCCTTAGTCGTCGCCACCGTCAAACCGAGCTTGCCACGGCTAACCGGGTTCAACCCCAGATCACTAAAATAACCTCTTTGCACTTCGAGGAGCTTCCGAGCTTCCAAAGAGTATTTAAGAAACGTGTCGTCATCCTCGGCTAGTTCCATTCGGCGTTTAACGTCGGCGTACTGGTCATGCAAACGGCACAGCTGAGCGAGCGCCGGCAAATCCGACTCGGAAACCCACAACGCGGCGGCCCGAGTGATAGTCCCCCAAAGAATTACCCCCGAGTCGCGCAAGTCGCCCGGTGGCATCGGCGGACCGTCAACCGGTTCCGCGACCTGAGCCAGCGGCCTAGCCGGATGATGACCGGGTTTCCCGAGCTTTTCTAGCAATTCGACTGGTTTGCCTGGATTTGTCACGATTTCCTTTAGTTATGACCTTTTCGGGGAAAGTCCTTTAAAACCGGGTTTTTTTCAAAGTTTTATAGCGGGGCGGTGTCTAAAACAG
>Ga0255048_10001264_pt1 | contig 17984 bp, 30 predicted proteins | sample JV7_2_2_MG_FD_183619 | JGI IMG/M metagenome (GOLD analysis project Ga0255048, IMG submission 183619) | Seawater microbial communities from Jervis Inlet, British Columbia, Canada - JV7_2_2 | ecosystem: Environmental > Aquatic > Marine > Inlet | place: Canada: British Columbia | collected 2016-10-06
AAGCAACAGCAGCTGAGAGCGCCGCCCAACAGGTAGTCATCTCGACCGAACGCGAGCAATGGAAACGAAGCCGCGAGCTTCTCTCCGATGAGATCCTCGGTGTCTGCCGATTCACCGGAGAAGTGTCCACCCAGTCCGTAAACGGCACTATCGCCCACCTTGTCATGTGGAGACGACAGAACCCGGACGCCAAAGAACTCCGATTCATCATCAACAGCCCGGGCGGGTCCGTAGTCGACGGTGTACACCTGTTCGACTTTCTTCGCAACCTGTCCGAGTCCGGCATCCACATCACAACCGTGGCGACCGGCATGGCAGCCAGCATGGGAGCGATCCTCACCCAAGCCGGGGACACTCGCATCATCATGCCAACCGCCAGCTTCATGCTCCACGAAGCCGCATTCGGCGCTGTAGGCAAGACCTCCGAAATCGAAGACCGCACCAAGTGGGTCAAGATGATTCAGGAACGCTTCAAGCAGATCCTCGCCGAACGCTCCACCCTGTCAGCGAAACAGATCGACACCCGCTGGAAGCGCATCGACTGGTGGATGATGCCCGAAGACGCAACCAAACTCGGATTCTTCGACCAAGTCGGCGACGCCGGATTCCTTCTGTAAGTCCCCGTGAGCGACGACACGACCGAACAGCTGCGCGACATTTGGATGCGCCTCGCAGGGCACACCTCGTCCCGGCAAATCAACAGGGTCATCTGCGCTCACGCAGCCGACAACGTACTCGAACATGTCGTCGGGTTCTCACTGGCGAAAGCCCGCTACGACGCGTTCATTTCACCGTCGCTGGAGTGGACCGAAGACGAAGGAATGGAATACGACACAACGATCGGCTACTGCACCGGTTGGCTGAATCTCGTCTGGGAGTTTGAGGGGTTAGAATGGTTCCCTGAAGGCGAGTTCTCGTGGCAGATGATTGACATGATCCGCGAGGCAAGCGAAGCAGCCGACGACGAGTACGAGAGATACCTAGATGAAGAGAACCCCGCTGAAGCAGCAGTCGAACAAACGGGCAGCCGAGAACCGGATCCGGGCGAAGGTTAAACGGCAACTCATCGAAGAACGCGGCGACCGATGCGAGTACCCCGGATGCTCCGCTGAAGCAGTCGACGCCCACGAAGTGAAGAAACGCTCACGGGGCGGGTCAATAACAGACCCGGACAACATCCGCCTCCTTTGCCGCCCTCATCACGAGTGGACTGAAGCCGAGCCCGCAGAAGCCACCGAGATGGGATTTCTGAAACCCTCTTGGGAGTAAGTTGCAAGTCAGCTCGTGACATGTCACACTTGTCAACATGACTAATCAACCAAGTACCCAATGTCACGAATGCGGACGTCCCGTACTCGCTAGAGAGATGTGTTCTCGCCACTACCAACAATGGCGGAAAGAGAACCCTAGCGATGTCCGCCGGACCGCATCCAAGCACGACACGCTCCCCGAACGTGTGGCAATGCACTCGCAACCGGCCCCGGGCGGCTGTATCGTCTGGACCGGCTACCTGAACGAAAGCCTCCCTTGGCTTGGCGTTAAAGGTAAGGGCGTAAACGTCCGCCGCCACGTCCTCGGAGCTATTCAACCTCCACCCGGACGCCGGTATTTCGCTTCCACCACCTGTGGCACTCCTAGATGCGTCAACCCCGACCATCTCGAATGGTTGCCTGTGTCGAAACCCGCCGATTACGTCATTGATGACACAACAGCTGAACGGCTCGTCACCGAGTACAAGGCTGGAACGCTCAACGTAGCGAAAGAAGCTCGGGACTTGAAAGTCTCACGACCTACCATCTATAGAGCTATGGAACGCCGCGGCTTCCACGGCCATGAGGAAGGAAAGCAATGAACAAGCTCTTTGCGGCTGGAATAGCCGCCATCACAGCCCTACTGCTCGCTTCATGCCAGCAGCCATCAGCACCCACAGACGTTTCAGACCCCTACCCGGACGTTCTTGTCGTCGGAGACAGCATCTCAGCTGGCACCTACGGCATCACTGACCCCGGGAAGCACTGGTGGGAGTACGTCGCAACCCATTTGAGCGCACGTTCGACCGGGCTTCACGCCATGCCCGGATGGACGACAGAAGCGGCTTTGCAGTCGCCACCTACAGGCGATTTCGACATCGTCCTCATCGCTTTAGGCACAAACGACCAAGTAGCTAACGCTGACCCGGTCGCTTACCGCCAAAGACTGAAGACAATCGCCTCATGGGGTGCCCAATGTCACATCATCGCCCCTTGGGAGCGTAAAGGCTTCGCTCTGGCGACGGCGCCCCCACCGGCCCACGAACTCGTGGCTTACACCCTGAACGCCCTAGCGGCATCACGGGAATCGGGCTGCGGTTTCACAGACTGGTCGAACATCGACTCTGCCGACTGGACATGGGATGGCCTCCACCCCACACCGGCAGGCAATCAACAGTTGGCCGCAGCGGTGGCCTCCGATCTGATCGTCAAGTAGGTACACCCCGCTTCTATCCTCTAATTGGAAGTTCAATCCAATTGGGGGCAAAGTGGAAGACGGCTGGGATGAGGTGCGAAACCTTGAACGCACTATTGACCGCCTTGAAGCGAAGCTAAATCAGAAGCTAACTGAGACAGACGCGGCCGACGCCCTGATCCGCCTCGAACTTGACCAGCTGAAACAGCACGCCCAACGAATAGAGAACTCCCTAGCGGAACGGGTTCACCTTGCCCGCTACCTGATCGTCGAGCGCATCGTGTTCGGCCTCGTGGGTATCGTTATGACCGCTTTCATCTTGGGGGTTGTAGCGATCCTCACTGGGGTAGGTGCTCCAATATGAGTTTCGCATCGCGTTGGGATCGTCTCAAAGGAATGGACGCCCGGGATCTGCCTACCGGCTTCGACGAGAAGCACGGCAACGCCCGGTACACGTCCGCGTTCAGTTGGCTCGCCCGGTTCGTTCTACTCTTTCTTGCCATCATCGTCGCCGGGTCAGCGGTTCTCGGCTACTGGATGCTCCGCCCTTACGACGAGGTGACGTTAGGTCCCCGCGGCCCGATCCAAACAGAAGAGTTCACCACCGAAGGCGTACCCGTGGTGCGTGTCGGGCAAGCGATCACATACGAACAGCCGTTCTGCAACGAAGGCCCAACCGATACCCGCGTCGAGCGGTGGTTGGACGTCTACGGCGCATACGTCGGATTCGACCCGGACACCACCGAACGGTCAGTGAGCTTCGACGTCCCCGGGCTCACAACCTACGGCGCTGCGACCGACCCGGACCGGGAAGAGTGCATCGTTGTCACGAGTCGCGCTTTGATCCCTGACTACATCTATCCGGGGGCCGTCTACGCTCTCCGGCTCAGCATCAGCTACGACCCGAACCCTGTCCGCACCGTCGTGATAAACCCGGCGTTTGAGGACAGCCACCTGTTCTTGTACCTCCCTGAAGGAGCACCGATACCGTGAACAATAAGCGGCGCGATATAGCCCCGCCGCTTATTCGCCGTGGTGGCAGGCTTGCTCTAATGGGATTGATAGTCGTCTTCGCCTGCGCTGTCCTGTTCACCGTCAACGAATACTGGCCCTACGAGTTGGCGTCCATATCGCAGCCGTCGGCTCTCATCACCGATGAACGCACATCCGACGGCATCCCGGTCTACCGGCTGGACGAACGCCTGAAGTACACGACGAGTATTTGCAATCAGGGCGTCAACATCAACGCCGACCGGTTTCTCGACAGCTACGGCCGAGCTTTGGGCACCAGCGCAGACCCCCGGGACACGCGGTCCGCTTCGTTCCTCGCCCGGGAAGCAACTTTCTACGCTGAAGGCGAAGACCCGTTCTGCTTGGACGACATCCCTGTCTCCTTCGGGTTCCCCGCAGCGACCGATCCCGGCTTCTACAAGCTCCGCACGAACAACTCCTACTCTCCGAACTTCTTGACGTCCCGCACCAACGTCACTGTTACCGAACTGTTCCTCCTACTCGACCCGGGTATGGAGATTCCTTGACATGTCGAAGAAGAAACCGAAGCTACGCCACGAGGTGTGGATAGTCGAATGGTTCGACGCCCACGACGCACCGAGCGAATGGGGTCCACTCGATTCGGTGCGCGTAGACCGACGTCTGGTTCAGAGCGTTGGCTTCCTGCTCGAAAGCGTTTCGGACGTCGATCATCTAGTGCTAGTAACCAGCGACGATGGTAACAATCATGTGGCAAATGGCATAATCATCCCCCGGGTAAACGTAGTGTCACGACGGAAGCTGTCGTGAGCTGCTACTGTCTGTGGGCATGTCAGTGACTCTCCGTGAAGTGGTTGACGCTTCGCCTCCGAACGTGACCCGATGTAAGTTCGGTCGCTTCGTTGACGACCTACCCGAAGATGACCGAGAGTTGCTGATTAGTCTGTTGGCTTTACCAGTTGCCGAAGCAGGTAACACATGGTTGAAGGCACGGCTCCGAGAAGAAGGGCACATCGTGGCTGACCGGACGTTTCGACGTCACCGTTACCGCGAGTGTTCTTGTTATGGGATCACCCAGAAGGACTACACGACATGAGTCTCACTGATGCAGTAGCCCGGTCACTGACCGAAGGCCCAGCGACAGTAGCCCGAAGAACGGCTGCCGAAACACCTGCCTATTCGATCACGGGAGATACCGGGACCATCGTCTCCGGGGTCACCACTGATGACTGTCCAGATTGGGACACGATCTTCGATCACTGGGGCCTAAAGCGGGAAGATTGGCACGTCGACGAGGGCACCCTGAAAGTCAACGCATGGCAGATGCCCGGACCTGATGGTGGCGACCTCCGTATCCACCACCAGTACAAAGCGAACATCCGCCGTAAGGCGCACGCTTCTACCAACCTCGCCGAGCTTGTAGACCTCGTGAAGAAGTGGAAGAAACCGAAGATCGCCGCAAAGGCCGCTCCAGACGACGGGGCGGCTTTCGTTGTTAACTGTACGGACTGGCAGATAGGCGGAGAGGGCGGCACTGACGCAGCTGTCGACCGGCTGATGCGTTCACTCGACATCATCGAAGAGAGAGCACGCCGCGCCGTCAAGCAAGGCGCCACCACTCTCCTAGTCGCGAGCGTCGGCGACATCGTCGAAGGCGTCGACGGTAGTTACCACAGCCAAACCTTCACCGTCGACCTCGACCTTTCAGCTCAGACCCGTATCGCCCGACATGTGATGATGCAATACCTGAAGCGTCTGGTTCCTCTGTTCCCGACCGTCAAGGTGTGCGGCATCCGAGGCAACCACGGCCAGAAGGGTAAAGTCACCACTCCCGAAGACAACGCCGACCTCGACTACATCGAAGGCGTAGCCGAAGTGTGCATGGAATCGAACTGGGGATCTCACATCTCATTCCACTTCCCTCCACACGGCATCCAGTCTCAGATCCTGATGGAAGCAGCGGGCACCCACCTCCTTTACGCCCACGGCGACGAGAAGCGCGGCAAGACGTCCTCGATGCTGTCTTGGTGGAAGGACACTTCGTTCACCCGGCACGCCGACGCCGACCTCGCTAGCATCCTCGTACTCGGTCACCGGCATCACTTGCATGTCGAAGAGGTAGCCGAGGGGCGCACCCTGATGCAGTGCCCTGCGATGGACGGGGGGTCACGCTGGTTCTCTGACATCGGTGGCGGCACGTCCCGCCCGGGGGTCCTCACATTCACCACCCGAAACAACGAATGGTGGGATTTACAGGTTTGCGAGCCGAGAGCGGTCGCAGAATGACCGACCTCCCGCGCCTCATAGGAATCTGCGGGAAGAAACGGCACGGCAAGGACTCCGTCGCCACATGGCTGCACAGCTACCGGGACTTCACCGTCATGGCGCTGGCAGATGAGCTGAAAGTGATGGCTCTGGACATTGACCCGCATGTCGCCGTGACCGCCGACGAGCATAGCGGCGACTGGGGTTCGGCAATCAAACTGAGCGCCCTCGTGCAAGAGATTGGCATGGATCGGGCAAAGACTGAAGTTGCCGACGTGCGACGCTTTCTCCAACGACTAGGCACTGAAGGTTTACGGGCCCGTGACCCCGGATTCTGGACTCGCACACTTGGGGCACGCATTGACGCCGCCGCTGATGTGCCAGTAGTTGTGCCGGATGTCCGATACGACAACGAAGCCGAGTGGATCCTCAACCGCGGTGGAGTCGTCTACCGGGTTGTTCGGGCCGGGTACGACAACGGCGGCGACTCTCACGCCTCCGAGGCAGGGGTCAGCGACGACTTGGTGGAATCCACCATCGACAACAGCGGCAGGCTTGTCGACCTCCACCAGCGATTGGACACGCTGTGGGGCAAGTAGCGCGACCGTTCTCTCATCAGCCCCTTTCGGAGTTCGCCCGGGACCGTTACCGGATCCAGAACACATTCCAGATGGCGCGCCTGTTGGGTGTCACTGACCGGACAGTTATCCGGTGGAAGAAGAACAATGTGTCGTTCACGATCGACGAAGCGGAGAAGTACGCCGAGGAACTTGGTGTGCACCCGAGCGCCGTGTGGGCAAATTATTCTGAAGAAGTGTTGACCTGACCAGCTGATGCTGTAACGTATCCGTAATAGTTACTACACCCTTTACGGAAGAAGGACACACTTCAATGAAGACTCTAGTTCTGGCGCTCGTCGCCATGTTTGCAATTACGGCCTGTGATCCCGCAGTGTGGGAAGCACTCTCACCTCAACAGCAAGCCGACATATTCGCTGACGCTAAACGGAAAGATTCAGCGGCCTCCGCTGCCCACTCCAAGCAGATGCACCCGACGCTCGTATGTATCCGCCGTCACGAATCGGACCGGGGCCCATACCCTCACACGAACGGCTACGGAGCCCAGAACTCTCGCAGCTCCGCATCGGGCGCATACCAGTTCATCGACGGCACATGGCGCACCATGAGCGCCCGCGCTGGACACGGTGGATACTCCCGAGCCAAGTACGCCCCGAGCTGGGTACAAGACGCTGTCGCCTATCACACAGCGGTCTTGAACGGTGGCATTTCGCATTGGGCAGGTAGCGGCTGCTAGGTTCAGGAACGCTGGTTGATCCGGTTCGGCCCTCACTTCGGTGGGGGTCGTCCCGCGTCTACACTCATTCGGTGTGGCGCGAACTGTTCGACATTTCGATACTGGGCTCTCTAGTTCTGGCGCTCGCTTGCCTCGTAATGATGGTTAGCGAGATGAGACGATGAGCTGGGTTGTCACGGCTGCCAACGCCGAGCGGTACAACGGCCCGGACGAAGTCGAAGCTGTGGGGGTCGCTAAGGCGGCTGCGCAGAAGTTTGGGTCAGCGATGCTTGAAGGGCCTCCGAGCAATGGGGTGCCGATCCGGGTGCAGATCACACCGATGCCGGAAGGCGGGTTTGACATCACCGAGCGCCCTCCGGGGTACAACGGTTGACATTCTCTGCGGGCGTGCAGTAAGGTAGCCCGTATGGATAACACAAACTCAGGATGTTGCGCAGGTTGCGCAGGCATCGTCAGCTTCTGGCTACTCGCCCCGTTCGTATTAGCGTTCTGGGGTGGGGTCTTCTGGATTGCCGTCGCTGCTGTCGTTCTGCTTGTTATCTTCTATGTAGTCGCATTTATAGTAGGGAGCATCACGAAATGATTATCGTCAAAGCAATCGTCTGGCTAATGGCCGTCGTGAACATCGGGGTTATCCTCTGGGGGACTTCCGCTCTAGCCCGGGACTCTTGGCGCGATCGAATGCGTGAGCGGTACCCGGACCGTTACCGGGATCCGGCTTCTGTCGAGTTATGGGAAGACTTCGAGCGGTCAAGTATCGCTGCGGCTCAGCTGAAACACCCGTCACACCCGAGAAATATCTCATAAAGAAGTCCTCGAAGGGCCCGAACTTGACGAGTGGCTCGACTGGCGCAACCGGATCCGCTCAGCCGCCTAACCAAATCCCCCCACGAACGCACCCCTCGACCCATCTCCCCCCGGGTCGGGGGGTGTTTCGCGTCCGGCACTCCCTCCGCGTACCATTAGGCCGTGGCAAATCTGGTTTATCCTGCGGGCATCCAAGCCCTTACTGGAACCTCGCGCAGTTGGAACCTGTCGAGCGTCCGGGTCGTTGCCTGCAACAGCGGCTACACGTTCGACGACACCCACCAGACCCTCTCTGACATACCCGCAGTCAACCGGGTGGCGCTCTCTGCTCTCATGGCCGGGAAGACCAACACGGGTGGCGTACACGACGCCCAGAACGGCTCCATGTCGGGAGTCTCCGAAGTGTTCGACAAGCTGGTCATCTACATCGACCTGAACACCGAATCGCTCTCGCCGCTACTAATGCACATCGACACGGTGCTCGACGATCAAGACGCAGAAATCCCGATCGCCGTAGACCCGACCAACGCTGATGTTACCCTCGAATGGAACCCCAGTGGCATCTGGTCGTGGATCCCGTGACCTCGCTACCCCAATCAACTCACTACCCCGTACCCACGGAAGGACACTAACTAATGGCACAGGAACTCGCTCAGAACGGGCAGGATCTAGCACTCAAAGCCCTCGTTGGCGGAGCTATACTCGCCCGCAAAACATGGGTCGTACCTTGCACCTCCGTGCCGTCAGCCGACCGCGTTGTCACGGCAACCGAGGTTTACACAGCTCGCTTCCAAGGCGCTGACCCGATCGAAACCGACAACACCGACTGGGACTGGGCCACACCTACCGGCACCTCCCCCAACGCCCGTGTCGCCGACAACTTGAACGCTCTCGCCACAGCCGCGGCAGCCGCTCTTGGTGCACCGATCGACGTCACCCACTTTGCAGTAGTGCAAACAGACGACGACCTCGTACCTGACGACGCCGACACCTACTCGAACGTGGATGTTGTCATCGGACAGGGCGCACTCGACTCGACGAAATCGGGCGTAGACAACGGCGACGTCATCTCTTTCGCAGCTGGATCCATCACTGTTTCGGTGGACTGATGCCGATTTTTGACCCGAAGACGAAGAAGGTCATCGACCGGGAAGCACTCATGTCCGTGGGAATCAACGGTTCCCCGGCGGGCATGAAGATCCCTCGCGCTATCCGCACTGCGGAAGGCACCGAGAAGCGTCCTTGGCAGAACGACAACGACGGCGGACTTGGCGGGATTGACACCCACCACGACGACGGCCGTATCGACGTAAACGTACTAGCCCGACCCGGGATAGCCGGGGGCGGCTCTACCCAATCGAAGGCAGACTGATATGGCATTCCCAGCATCCGGGTTCTTCGGCGATTCACTCGACGACGCTATCCAACAGTCCGTCAACATCTTCGAGCCGACCGACACAATCAAAGCGTCGCTTTGGCTGTCCACCTATTCGGGGACACCGACGATGCACACCGACCCGGGCACTTACCTGTCCGGCGAGTGGGAGAACGCCGACGGTGAAGCCACCGAAGGCCCGGACACGCTCACAACTTCGGCGATCAGCGTCGCAGCTGGCGTCTGGAAGTTCACTTGCGACAACATCGTTTGGACGCCCTCATCGGAAACGGTGAGAGGCACCCTGATAGAGAATGAGACACAGTCCCGCGGTCTAGGCGTCATCAACTTCGGCGCCGACAAACTGGTTGACGGCACGCTGACATTGACACTCGACGCCACTTACGGCCTGTTCGCCATCCTGTTCTGACCCACCCAACATAAACCTCGAAGGGGGGTGAACAGACATGGCAGCAATCCCGTACAGCCCAGTTGACGGCTACTCTTGCCGCGCTAACGGCGGAACGCCTCGCAACAGCGGCACCTACCTGACGTACAACGAGCACGGCGCGACAGCCAAAATGTCGCCTGCATGGCGATTCTTCATTCCGAGCACCGTCGACTCGTCAACCCTGCTCGCCGTCACATTCCAAACCGAAGTCGTCAACTTCGGTGGCTGGACCCCTACGGGCGACCTCCTAATCCACGACGAAGAGACACCGGACGCTTTCAGTTTCGGGGCGACCACTAAACCCCAATACTTCATCGACAACAACTCGACGTCGACCCGGACCGCTTTCGATTCAGCTCTCACGACCGACGAATACTTCGCAGCGATCAGCCTCGATGTCAACGACCTCATCGCAGCGATCGACGACAACGCCGACCACGGGACGACCGGCACCTACATCACCGTGTTCGCCGCTGCACCTACAGCGTCAAACCAGCAAGCTCAGCTGTCATCGGCCGGGGACGCCGACGAGCCCATCCTTCTCATCACCGACGACGTCGTCATTGACGTGGACGTCGACCTTGGAGTCACCGCCGGAGCTGAAGCCGGGATTGCCACCGCCGCCGCTGCCTACTCGCCGACGTTCGACTCCTACCTCGAAGAACAACAAGTGGAGTACACCGACGGCACCGGGGACGCAACCGACCGCTACCTCGACGTCTACTCGCCGCTACACACCTCCGCAGCCGACAACTTCTGGACGGCATGGCTACCGGGGGGCTCGTACTTTGTGTCCTCCGAGGATCTCGTACAAGACCATCAACGCCGTTCTGTGCACGCACTCGGCGGCAGCCTCGTCACTATTGATTACAAGACAACGATCGCAACCGGCGTCGCTAACACGGGGTCGAACCACCCCGAACCAGTGCAAGACGCCTTGTGCGCAATCGGATTCTGCCTGTCGGCCTCTCGCCCCGATCTAGGCGACCGGTACGTTCTCACCGGGCACTCAGCTGGCGGTCACCTCGCCATGCAAACCGCCCTGTTTATGAATGACGAGTCCACCTACTCGTGGCAATACGATAACGGTGGAAACAGGGAATACAACTACACCGCTATCGACGGCAACAATTTCACTTTCGACGAAGGCTCAACCCAACGGCAGGGGCTCGCCGAGCCGTTGGGTGTGTTCATGTGGGCTGCTCCCACGAACTTCGATGCCGTCTGGGGTTACAACGCCCTCGCCCGCGACTATATACGCAACTACATGGGCGGCTACGACAACGCTACTTTCTGGAACGGTTACCTCGAAGGCGACACCGGGTATCACTCCGGTGAAACAAACATGGACGACTGGATCCGAGGATCCGGCCCAGCGGGCGACGAGGAACTGTCTGTCTGGTACAAACCACCGCCACACGTCGCCGACCCCGACACTGGCGAAGCTGTCTACGACATGACCGACAGCCGGAAGCTACCTAACTTCCCGATCGGCTACTACGAAGGCGAAACTGACGCCGTCATTGGCAACGGCTACGGCAACTTTCTAACCCTGCGCGACGTTGCCGAAGACATGGGGCTCACCGCCCCGGACGCTACGAACCCGCCGGACACCTCCACGGGGGACCCGGCGGACGGCACAGTGCATCAGCGTGTGCATGGCGCCGACGGCCGCGCTGACACCCAAGGGCTCGCCCTGAACCCGGACGGGAACGTCTCTCACTGGCGGTTCGACAGCTGGAAAACGTGGATCAGTGTTGTCGACTCTCTGGGTCACGACCGGGTCTGGGACACCGAAGACGCCAACGGCACCGGCATTGATGCGACGTGGCCGTACAAGGGCTGGTTGGACTCTGTTGAATCCGGCGAATACGTCCCTGTTGTTGTGCCCGCAGCGATGGCAGCCGCCGTAGCCGGTTACAACGCCGAAGCGATCATCACCACCGGGGGTTTCACCACCCACGAAGCCGCTCTCGACCTCTCAGCTGTTGCCACGATGGCCGGGGATGCCACCCTGAACCGGACAGCATCACTAGGCGTCACCTCGACGGCCTCGATGACTGCCGACGCTACCGTCATCCGCGCAGCTGGCGGGGCTATGTCAACGACGGTCGCTTTGACCGCCGACGCCACACACCAAGAGATCCACGAAGCCGCCGCCGCTATCGCAGCCGACGTCGCTATCGCAGCAGCCGCCGACCACACAAGGGCCGCTGGGGGTGAGGTTTCGACCTCCGCGGGCCTCACCGCTGCCGCGACCGTCATCCGAGCCGCTGGGGCCTCCATTGATGCGGCGGTCACGATCACCGCCGAAGGCACCCTCGACGTAATCCACGAGTCCGCAGCCGACCTCTCAGCTACAGCCGCGCTCACTGCTGACGCCACTCTGATCCGGGCAGCCGGTATCACGATCACTGGTGACGTGACGCTCGCCGCCGCCAAGCCGAACGTGACTTACGCGACCGGCGCAGCCATCGCCGCTACGGTGGGAATAGGCTTTGCTGGGGCGGGATCGCCGTCGATTACGCTGAAGGTTGCCCCCGGGCCCATCGGCACAACAATCGTGTATCCGCCGAAGCTCTCCATTACCGAAAGGCCAGTGTCCGTGATCGACAGCATGTGTTCCAACTGGATCACAACGGATGAACTGGTTTGTGACATCTCCGGGCTCGACATCGCCGTCACGCAGAACCTCCTTGACACCGCTGTGGAGTGGTTGAACGATGCCACCTGCAATCAGTTTGGCGGATCGTGCCTGTATGACCTCCGGGTGACGACGAACTGTAATCACGGCCCGCAGTCTTGCGGGAACCGGTGCGACTGGGATCGTATTGACCTGACCCGGTTCTTGCCGAGCCCTGTAACGTCGATCGCCGCTGTAGAGGTAGACGGTGTTTCTGTCACTGACGCCGATTACCGTCTCGACGACCGACGCTGGTTTGTTCCGACACGCGGTGGCTCGCTGGTACCGTGGCCGACGCAGAACATGAACGAGACGATCGACCAACCGAACACTTGGAAGATCACCGCTTACGCCGGACAGGAACCACCTCGCCCGATGAAGCTCGCTGCACAAGAATTGACATGCCAGCTTGTTCGCCGTTGGGCGACCGGGGACTGTGATCTGCCGGACAACACGACTTCGGTATCCCGAGACGGTGTAACCATCTCGATGCAAACCCGCCAAGACGGCAAGATTGGCCTCCCCACGGTGGACGCTGTGATTGAGCTGTACGGGTGCAATAAGCGTCGCCGGGTTGCTGACCCGTCCGGGCGTCGTTCGACGTCTCTTCGTATCGTCTGAGCATTCACCACGTCCCTGTGGTATAGTACGGGGCATGGATACCGACACCCCACGACTCACGAAACGGATGCAACGCGTAAACCAGCGCGCTCACACGTTCCGCGATCGGTCGAAGCACGCCGACAAGTACCGGGCCCGCGGCAGGAGCCATGCCGAGTGACTAGCCTTGATACCATGACCGCCGTTGTTCAACACCCGACCGGCGCCGACGTGCGAATCACGCTAGCCGAGCGGCCGACAACCAAGGTAGAGCAAGAAGCCTTTAAGGCCACTTGGGCCGCGGCATCAGCGAACGACCGTTATGGTCCGGGTGTCTCGCACGACGAAGATAGCTTTCTGTTTACCCTGCATTTCAGCTCGACGTCCCGGGGCGATCACCTGCGCCTAACCGCTGTATTCCTCGACGTCTTAGAATCTCACGGGATTATGGTCGAGCGTATGGATGTCGAGTTTCCGCTGCCCGTGATCCAGTTGGAGCCGGTAGAGCATGACACTCCGGGCCCGTTCCGGGCTTGGAAGGAAACGGTACTTGGCCGCTTCTATAGAGAAACTTTAGCGTAACGGGTTGACAGATTGTGGGGAGTCCGTTAAGGTAACACCCATGAGAATCGAAACCGAAATCACAACCAGCAGCTACGACGTCCCCGATGACAACGGCCCGGACGAATACATCACCCAGTACCTCGCACGTCTTACTGGCCTTACTGGCAACACCGGGTTCACTACCGGGTTCGACGGCATCATGGTCGAAACAACTGGCACCCCTGCGGTAGCGGTCCGGGTCAGCGAGCACGGCACCACCGAAGTGTGGACCGGAGCGTTCCCTATATACGTCGGGCAGGCAATTACCGAAGACGTAGCGCGGACCATCATCAGCGACATGGTCGACGCTTACAGCGAAGCCGGATGGGTTGACTGGGAGATCGCCGGACAATGGGCCGTCGACCTTATACAAGTACATGTGTTCGACGTCTTGGGCCGCAACCTGAGCGTCGGATACGGTGAGGACATCTGGTCTACGGGCCCTGCCGGGGAAATGCTCGCCGACTACCAACGGTGCATTGTTGACCACGAAGACGAAATGCGACTCAGCATGTAAAGCCTCCGAAGGCTCACTGAACCCTCCACCTAGCGGCTGGGGGGTTCTTTCGCGCCCGGGAGTGAAACACCCTTAATGGAGAATAGACACGTCTCTAGCGACCGCCCATGACGGGTGGCATCTCTCCCACAAGGAAGGCAACTCCATGCCAGCAATTCAAGTCCGCGAAGGTGCGGGCGTAGTCCGAATCTTCCAACTCGACACATGCGGCAAAGCCGATGTCGGCGACGACAAAATGTTGGTGCTCGACACCATCTCCGAGTTCGGTTGGGAAGACGTAATCAACGACGGCGACGAAGTCACCGAACGTAACTTCTCCGGCGCTATCTGTTACACCGATACTGGCGCAAACGAACTGAAGAACGTCGGCATCAACCTGACGAGCTGCGGAATCAACCCAGCGATCGACGCATTCCTCATGGGATCCGAGACAATCGTCGACGGCAGCTCAAACGTGACCGGTTTCGGTCGACGTAACCTGACCGCAGCCGCATCCGTAGCTGTAGAGGTTCTGATCCTTCTCGAAGCCGACGCTTGTGACGTTGGCTCGTCCGCTGCGCCCGTGGCAAGTTGGATCTTCCCTCTCGTAAAGAACTGGAAGCCTGCCGGTGGTTCCACCCTGAACGGCACCGACCTTGTGAAGCCGCAGTACAGCGGCCAGAACTACCGGTCGAACAAGTTCTTTGGCGACGACGGCACCGAGGTGCCCGCTGGTCTAGCTCACTGGGATGGTGTGCTCTCAACCGGCAACGCCGCAGTAGCCGACGATGACTGGTACGCATTCAACATCTTCGATCCGTCAGTCGAAACTGGACTGGCAGCGATCCTCGCATCAGCGAGCGACGAGCCGCAAGAGTTCCTTGCAGTCCCCTAAGTAGGGCTGATCTGAACAACCGCTAAGAGCACGTCCGACAAGGGACACAGCACGGCCCTCCGGTTCTGACCGGGGGGTCGCTGCGCGTCTGTAGGCTGGCCGTATGGGCAAAGTCGAAGACGCCGAAATCCTGATGCGAAGCCTGAGTGTGCCGTGGCCCGAGAACCGATTGTCACCGGCCGACACTCCCGGCCCTCACGACTCTGACGCCCGCCGACTGTTCGCCCGGGACGGCTACCTGATCGCCCCCGGACTGTTACCCGACGACCTGATCGACGATTACACCGAAGAATGGCGCACCGCTCACGGTACCGGCAACCCTGACGGCTGGATGTCTGACGGCTGGACCGACCCGACACCGTACATGCGGTACCCGGCGCTCCGGGCTCTGGCAACGTGTCAACCTGTTCACGACGTCATGCACGACCTGTTCGGTGAGCCGATGGGCCTCCACCTGAACCTGACTGGCTGGCGTTCTACGCAACGCGACTGGCACCAAGACGGCTACCTGAACCCGGACAGCAACGCGGACTGGTACGTCGCAGCGTGGATGGCTCTCGACGACATTGACGCCGATGCCGGACCGTTCGAGTTCGTCCCCGGGTCGCACCGCTCGTTTCCGCCGATCCGCAACCGGAAGATGCTCGACGCTCTGACACCCGAAGAAGCTGCAAGCTCCGGGTGGCCGACTCACACCGAACGCCTATTGACTCCGATGTTTGAGACGCTGATGACTGACCGGGGTATGCACCCGTCACCGTATCTCCCGAAACGTGGTGACGTCCTGTTCTGGCACGCCCGCTTGCTGCACCGGGGGTCGACACCGGTCGACCCTACAGCTGAGCGCCGAGCGGTCATCAATCACTACTCCGGGGTGAACCACCGCCCGGACATGCCCGCGACCCGTGTCGATAACGATACCGACGGGCCCTACTTCGCTTTTGGGGGGGCAACTAATGCTGTATGACGACAAAGTACGCGCCGAGTTCGCTCAATGGTCTGAGGCTGAAGCCGGACGACGACACGCCGAAGGCGGCACGTTCGCGATGCTCGAATGGGGAGTGAAGCGGTCGAAGCCCAAGAGCCCGACGATTCAGCGCGACCGGTTCATGTTCGCCGACGAGTACACTGGAGCCGACTTTGAGGACGGCCTAGACGTTGACATAGTTGCCGACATTCACGACGCCACCGAAATCCCGGGCGACGCCTACGATGCGATCTTGTGCGTTTCAGTGTTGGAACATGTGAAACGCCCGTGGGTGGCTGTACCGGACATGGGGCGCACCCTGAAGCCCGGGGGGCGCCTACAAGTGACGACTCATCAGACGTTCCCGATTCACGGCTACCCTGAGGATTACTGGCGGTTTACCCGAGAGGCTCTGGCGCTGCTAGGCGAGGACGCCGGATTGAATGTCATCCAGACGAGCTACTGCTACCCGACGACACTGAGCAAGCCTCGCGAGGTTACCGAGTGGAACGAAGCCGCTGAAGCGTACCTGAACGTGTCCGCAGTGTACGAGAAACCGTTGGAGCGCCACAATTGGGGCACCGAGTGACACGAACGAAGGTGATGGTGGTGATCGGCCCGGGGCGCAGCTGCACGTCCGGGGTTGCTCGCGCTCTGCACGAGGGTGGCTGGCCGATGGGTGATGACTTGTTGCCACCGCACGAGTCGAACCCGTGGGGGCACTTTGAGGACGTCGACCTGATCGACTTGAATGACCGGATGCTGGCCGACGCCGGGGGAGACTGGTTGACACCTGCGCCGGTACCTGCGAGCGACGAGAACCGTGCGGTTGTCCGCGGGTATGTGAGCCACCGGGCGAGGCACGGTACGCAATGGGGGATGAAGGATCCGAGGCTGGCGATTACGTGGCCTGTGTTCGATTTAGTGTTTCGGCATGACTTCCCCGAGTTGGAACCGATTCTCGTGTTCCCGTCTCGTGAGCTTGACACTGTCGCTGAGTCGCTGGTCGCCCGTGATGGTTTACCGGAACGCCAAGCGTGGGAGTGGGCGGCCTTGTACCGGGACGCTACGTTGGGTTATTTGCGGGACCGCTGAAGTAATTTAGCATCAAGACTTGACTCCTAATCCCGATGGTGTAAAGTAGTTCCTATGATCCAGCTACGCAACGCACATGTACCCAACGAACACGGCGACATCCACGAGGTGTACGACGTCGGCTCCGATACCGTTATCGGAATCACCCAACGTGTCCGCCTATGGGGCACCGGCCCGGGAGCGCCACGCGGCGGTATCCGCTGGATTACTAGCACCGACGGTACGGTCATCAACGTCGCCAAGACACGCAAAGAATCAGTCGCCAAGTTCCTAGAAGGGGAAACACGATGAACTGCGAACAATGCGAGACATCCGAAGACGAGTCCATGACCTCTACCACCTGCAACACCTGCGGGGGCACGTTCTGCGAAGAATGCTGGCAAAGCCCCTACGGGCGCCACAGTGATTCCAAGTGCGGCCGCTGCGTCGACGCCGAGGGCGACCGATGAGCGAACTAACTGTGCTCGCTGAGTTCCTCGACCGCACTAGCCGACGCTACCCGGACGGGGAAGGCGACCGCTACGCCGAAGCGGCGACCGCCATGCGCGACGCCGACGCCCGGATCGCCGAGTTGGAAGCCCCGCGACCTTGCCACGGTTGTGGCGAAGACCTGATGTGCATGAACGGCCCGCAAGAGTCGCTCCACTAAGCACCGAAGACTCCCCCCGAGGAAACCCCTAGCCAAACTGGCCGGGGGTTTCTTCGCGTCCGGGGTTGGCACCGCACCGGCCACGATGTACGGTCGGAGTATGTCCCCCTTGCACCGCACCGCTGTAGCCGCCCTCACGCTCACCATTGCCACCCTCACGCTCGCTGTAGCGTGCGACTTCGGCACCGGGCTATGTCCGCCCGGGTATCACCCCGTAGCCAATGTGGAGTCGTTCGAGTGTTGGAAGGATGCGACCACGACCAGCACCACGGAGACGAGCACGACGACTTCCAGCACGACGAGCACGACCACGACCACGACCACGATCCCGACGACGACCACCGAAGCG
>Ga0255048_10001265_pt1 | contig 17973 bp, 24 predicted proteins | sample JV7_2_2_MG_FD_183619 | JGI IMG/M metagenome (GOLD analysis project Ga0255048, IMG submission 183619) | Seawater microbial communities from Jervis Inlet, British Columbia, Canada - JV7_2_2 | ecosystem: Environmental > Aquatic > Marine > Inlet | place: Canada: British Columbia | collected 2016-10-06
CGAGTGGAGGGGCCAGTTGTGGGCGCTCCTCGATGGCTTCGGAGGTCGCGAGCGGAGCAGCGCGGGCCTCGAGCTCCCGCTGATCGACTGTGAGTTGATCCGAGCTTGATCGATGAGAATCAACTGCGAATGGGCCGACGTCGAGCTTGCCGGAAAGATCGTCGCGGCGTCTCTCTCGGATGCGTTTGCGTGCCGTGCCGGCGAGGTGTCCAGGAGGGCGCGATCGTGATCATTCTCGGGATCGACCCCGGTCCGACGAAGAGCGGGTGGTGTGAGGTCGAGTGTTCCGGAGAGGGCGGTCTCATCCTGCCGAAATGGTGGGGACAGGACACTAACCAGGAAGTCCTCTTGCTGGCGTCGACGATTGGCGCCAGAGACGCTCAGCACGTCGCGATCGAGAAGGTGGTCAACTACGGGAGGGCTGTCGGGAAGGACGTGTTCGAGCAAGTCTTCTGGACAGGCCGATTTTTCGAGGCCGCCGGCGGAGACGCAGCTCGAGCGAGCAGGTATTCGCGCCCGGAGGTTTGCCTGGCAGTCTGCGGGATCACCAAGGCGACTAAGGCCGAGGTCCGTCAGGGGCTGATCGATATTTACGGCGGCGAGGAAGTCGCGATCGGCGGAAAGAAGTGCTGGAAGTGCAAGGGGAAGGGCTGGTTCGGCGCCGGCCGACCGGTCTGCCCTGAGTGCGGGGGCAAGAAGTTCGAGACGCCGCCGGGTCCTCTCTACGGGATGACCGGGCCTCACGCATGGGACGCATTCGCGGTCGCTTGGAAGGCTGCGAAAGACGGGAGGGGAATGTGGCTCTTGGGGATAACGACGACATGAGCGACTTCAAGGATCGATCGGAAGAGGCTGTCTTCGAGCGGTTTCTCGAGCGACAGTCGAGTGCACAGATGGAGCTCCTCGATCAGCTCTGGGCTTCGATCGGAGAGTTCGAGAAGGTGTCCGGTCTCAAGGTGTCCTCGATCCACTTCGACAGCCGGCGTGACAGCATGGTGGTTCACTCGAGGCCGAGGGGGTCTTCATGACGACCGAGACACTGCTCAAGTTCTGCCCCGAATGCAAATGCGCCGTTCATCGTAACGGCCTCGAGGAGCACCTGGCGGTGATGCACGACAAGCGGCTGAGCGGCTGGACGCCAACGAAGGACCTCGCGATCGCCAACCATGACCTCGGGCTCGAGGTCGAGGAGCTTACGGACCTGAAGAATCACCTGAACCACGACCTTGCGGAAGCCCGCAAGCTGGTCGACGGGATCGAAGATCTGATTGAGGCATGGAAGGAGCACGGCGGATGAAGCTCGAGCGATCAGTTTGCAAGGGCTGCGGGGCGGCGATCATTTGGGTGACGAGCCCGAACGGGTCACCGATGCCGCTCGACGCCAAGGCGCCCACCTACGCCAGGGCTGACAGCGAGACGGACCGGGTCGTCAGGTCGAACGCGCTCGTTACGCACTTTGCGACCTGCAGAGACGCTGACAAATTTTCAAAGGGGAAGCGATGAGCGGTATCAGTGCAGCAGCATTCAGGTATCTGGTCAAGTACGGACCGACGGCGTGGAAGCTCTACAAGAGCTGGAGGCAACGCCGCAGGCTTCGCAAGTACCTCGAGCGTCACGCCGACCTGATCAAACAAGCAGACGAGTCGGACATCGAGGACGGCGACAATCGCAAGGTGTGGGTCCTCGCCCACCTCGAGCGCGAGTTCCCCGATTTCACGGCGGAGATGACGGAGTCCGAGAAGAACCTTGTCAACGAGGTGGTCTTGCGAGACCTCGCCGGAGGGGACGAGCTCGCGACCGACGAGCACGAGGTTGACCTCGTCGTCGAACGGGTGCGAGACCAAGCATGGACCGTCAGAGGAAGGATCACGTAATGGGCGACCAAGACATCGGTAGGAACGGGATGCTGGAAGCGATGGCCGGCAAGAAGTTGACGCAGCGGCAGAGCCTCGATCGGATCAGCCGCTCGCCGGCCAGTGTCAACATCGGAGCGATGGCCTGGGGAGCCCTCGCGGAGGCTGGCCTGGTGCCGAAGGAGAGAGCCGACAATTACATTTGGAGGCCGATCCACGGCGAGCGATCGACTCCCGAACGAGGCTCGTGGCAGTACGACTCGTACACGCTCGCGATGCTGTTGCTGATGCTCGGGCCTTTGTCGACCGACATGCTCAAGGCCGAGCTCGCTTGGACTGCGTTGACGGTCCGCAACTGGAAAAGGCTCATAGTCATCAGCCCTCGCGGCTCGTTCTCGCAGCCCCGTAACTACGGGTTCAACTACCGCGGCCCGGTGGTCGCGACCGCCGGGCATCGACAGCTCTGGAGCTTGGGTCCTTTCCGGAGAGAGCCACGGGCTGGGCAGTTACCGGAGCGCGGGATGGCGGCCTTTGTGCTGGCGTTCATCCGCGGCGAGTCCATGCCGGGGAGCGTCTGGGACCATCACTCGATGGGCTTCGTTTTGAAAGCGGTCAACCTTCGTCGCTGGGAGAGGTTGCCCTCCGAATTCCTCGCCGCACTCCGCGACAGGACCCTTTCGCATCGCACGGTCACGGCCCTAGTCGAGGCTTTGAACAAGGTCGAGAACCGGACGACGTTCCGGGTCGTGAGGCTCAAGAACGGCAGCCAAGTGGTTACCAATTCGATCTCACTGATCCACACTCGAGGCCCGGTCGCGGCGACAGTCTTCGACGCCGATACTGATGAGCTGACGTGGCTCTCGAGCACGGAACCGGCTGGCGGCGGCGAGTGGACTCAGGCAATGGGCGAGGTCACCCGGCGCGGTCTCGTCAGAAGCTGGGGAAGCGGTGGGAGTGAGGTCACCCTTCAGGTCCCGAGAGGCGAGACGGATTTCATCGTCCAGTGGGACCATGCCGGCGCTCGGGCTCTCCTCCCGACGGTGGATCCCGGTACCCTTCCGGATCCTCCTACCGACGAAGTGGATCCGCCGGGTCCCGCTCCTGGTCCTAACCTTTCGGCCGAGGAGCTCGTTCGGGTCGTCAACACAAATATCCGCTCCGGGCGGCGGATGGACGCCGGACTGATCATCTTCGACCAGCTCGCGAAGGACTCCGGTGATGCCTGGGTCGACCAAGGGCTCCGGACGTGGGGCGAGGTCGGCAAACTGATCCTCCTGAAGTTGAAGGCGACCGCGATCGTCGGGTCGAAGACCCTCACCGACGTCCTGAAGAGATGATTCGCGGTCGAGATCGGTCGCCGTCGGCATATCGTCACGGCTCTGGGTTTTTTGTCTTTCACCCATTGGACAATTTGGCCGATCTTGATCTCACGAGCGCCGGCGGCGTGTGGCCGCCGGCGCTTTCTTGTTGACCATTGAAACTTCAGGCGATACCGTGATAGGCGACATGGCGCGGTCCAGTATGAGAACGAGAACGAGAACGAGAGGGAGGACGAATGCCACAGACCTCAATCAAGAGCGGGAAGCTGACCAACGGCACCGCCACCGAATCGGACGAGTGGGAGTGGCCTGGGGGTCCAGGTTCCTATGACGTAGGCGGCGGGACGCTCGCCGACTTCGACGGCGGAACAGCCAGACTCCAATTCAAGCGGCAGACTGACACCGCGGAGCCCGCTGACGTCTGGAAAGACCTCGACGCGACGATGGTCTGGACAGCCGAGGCCCACAACAACTTCAGCTTCATGGCCTGCCGGATGCGCATGATCAGCGCCGGGCACGGTGCCTCTCTGAACCTCCCGTTCAGGGTTGCAAGGGATTGGTGGTGAGCCGTGAAGTCAACCTTCCTGTCGCTCGGGTTATCACCAGGCCGATCGCTCGCGGAGTTTGCGATCACCCTTTCGGGACGGTCGTTCCGGGTGACGGCATGAAGCAATACACCCAAGACCCGAACCCCTTCTCGGCCGCCTACAAAGCCGGCCACCTCGACACAACGACCGGGCTCTGGGCCCTGGCGTCGAACGACGACGCGGACGAGGTTGCGAACGGTGTCGTCGTCAGCATCAACGGGCTGACCTTTGTCATCGCGGTCGCCGACCAGGTCGACGGAGCTCACGGGCTCGGCGCCGGCGGGAGTCTATGGCTGAGCGCAGCTGGCGCGATCGTCGTCCAGGACGCACCGCCGGCCGGAGTGTTTTCTCAGAAGCTGGGCACGATCGCAGGTGCGAACCGTCTTGTCATCCACGTCGAACCGGCAGTCGGATCATAAGGGTGAAACCATGAAGAAACTAGCTTTACTGCTCGCGCTTCTGGCAACGCCGGCATCGGCTCAGTGGTTCATCCAGATCCCCCGAGACTACGCCGTTGGAGGTGAGCCGACCTGCAACGCCGCGAGAAACGGCCGGATCATCGCGATCACCGACGGCGCCGACGCGACCGACTGCACGGTCGGGAGCGGGGCCGAGACCGTGCTTTGTCAGTGCGACGGAACGACCTGGACCGCCGTCGGCGCCGGCGGCGGTGCCGCGATCTCGGCAGGCGACTCGAACGTGACCGTGGTCGACGCCGGAGCGGGGGAGGTTCAATTCAATCTCGACGGGGTTCTGGCTCTCACGATAGGCGCGGACAGCGGGTCGTTCTACGCCACCTTCTCGGGCGGAATCGCCACCTCGGACGCTGCCGTGACCGACGTCACCATCGATGCGGCTGATGCCCAAGCGGCAGCGGTGACCAACCAGGACGGGGGACACATCATCCTCACCCCAGGCGCCAACGCTACGGGCGGCGGCGCAGACGGAATTATCCAGCTCAACTTGGCCGATGGCAACGCCGGGGCCATCATCACTGGCTTGAACAATGACGTAAACAAGCCCGCCCTCTCGATCGGGCAATATCTGCCGGCTACCGGCACGAACTGGATTGGTTTCACTGCGCAAAGCCACTCGTCGGCGACGACGGCCTCGGTTTGGACAATGATCCGTAACGTCTGGAAGACGGCGCTCTACCCCGATCGGCTCGAGGTAAACAACTCGTGGGGAGCGCGGCTGGAGATCACCCTACCCTCCGTCACGGAGCCCGCCTACGGGTTCAAGAGTGACCCTGGGCTCGGGATGTATCGCGTGGGCGCCGACCAGCTGGGGTTCACGGCGGGTGCTGAGCTTGTGGTCGACGTGCTCAACAACGGCACCGACTCGACAGTCACGGTCACCGAGGACTCTACGCAAGCGGGGGCGGGATTCATTTACGAAGACAGCGGCGGGACCGACCTCGTGACAATGGGTCCTGGCACCGTGGTCGCGCTGCCGAACACCACGGTCACGGACGTTCTCACAGTGACGCCTCAAGCGACCGCTCCCGCGACATGTTCGATCGGGGACCTCTACATCGACACGAGCGGCGCGGCTTGCGCCTGCTCCGCTACCAACACCTGGAGCAACATGCACGCGACTGGATCTTGCGCATGAACCAACGGAGAACCCCATGAAACACCGCAAATTCATTGCCGTCGTCATCCTCGTCGCGCTCGCGGCATTCCCCGCATTCGGTGGCACCTCCAAGCTGATCGAGAACGGCGACGGCACCGCTACGCTGACGATTACCTATCAAACATACAACTGGCTTGAGGTCTGCCACGCCTTCGAGCCGAGCGCGAAAGCGTGCGCCGACGACACGGGTGGCTCGCAGTGGGCAGTCGACAACAGTCACTGCACCCAGCAAGAAGCGGACGACGGAGTGCTGATCAGCGACGCCACCGCCTACTCACCGTCGACTTGCCAAGGTGGTCACATCACCAACAACCGCTGCCGCGACGCCTCGGATCCGCTGGCCGATCAGACCGGCTATACGCTCGAATCGCTCACCGTCTGCCGTGACTGGATTCAGGCGATCACCACCCATCGACTTCGGATCTGGCGAAACTCCGGGTACCGCATCATCGAGCGCAATAACGTGGTCCGGGACGAGCCCTCTGGCGATATCGACTGAACGTGATAGAGTCCCACGTATGACAGTGCGACAAGGGAAGTGCAAGGTCTGCGACGCGCCGATCGAGATCAAGCGGGGACACCGTCCTCGCGAGTACTGCAGCAACGTCTGCAAGAGGACGAACTATAACCTCGACAGGATCGAGCAGGCGGCTCTCGAGACCGGTTTCAATGACCGCACGGTCGCCAGGGTCCGAAACATCACTAGAATCGCGGAGGAGTGAGAGATGAGGAAGTCGCTAGCCATCAAGCCGTCGAAGGAAAGAGAGCTCCCGGTCCCGCTCACCGAGGAGGAGCTCGCCGCCTACCGTGACGTTCTCGCCGAAGCGGCCATCGCGGAGCAGGAGCTCCTCGACACCAAGGCCGAGATCTCGAAGGATTACAACGAGCAGATCAAGGCGGAGCGCGTCGTGATCGCCGACAAGGCGTCCTGCATCAAGTCGCGATCTCAGCAGCGATGGGTCGAGTGTGAAGAGCACCACGACTTTAAGACCTTCGTCGTCTCGATCGTCCGAATGGACTCCGGCGAAATCATCAGCACCAGGCCAATGTCAGAGGGTGAACGGCAGACGCCGATCCCGTTCGAGGATTCCACCACGGGCTGACTTTTCGACCTGAGTGTTAGACTGGACCCGGAAGTCCGGGTGAAATGAAGAAACCACTAACAGTCAGGTTCTCTCCTCAGCTCCAGCGAAGGCTCCGCGAAGCCTCCAAGAAGATCATCGTCGATCGACGCACGAGACCTCCCGGACCGATCTCGCAGTCGGAATTCATCCGCAGAGCGGTCGAGTCGAAGCTCCACCAGGTCGAGGCCAATGCCCCCGAGTCGTGAGCTGACGGCGGAGCGCCGGACCTTGCTCCTCCAGTTCATGCGCGAGGGTGGCTCTCAGATGGACTGGGCGCAGAAGCTCGGCGTCCACCGCTCGACGATCCAGAGAGACCTCAAGGCTCTGTTCCAGGAGCTCTATGAGCAGCTCGACTATCGCTCGTTCGTCGGCGGGATGCTCGCTCGTCAGCAGCTCATCGAGGCCGAAGCTCGGGAGGCCTGGCTCGAGTCGAAGGGCGAGATCGTCACCACCAAGGTCAAGAAGGATGAGAACGGCAATATCATCGAGACGATCACCGAGACCAAGCAGTCAGCCGGTGATTCCGTCTTCCTGAGGGCTCAACTCGCGGTCATCGATCAGATGACCAAGATCCTCGACCTTGACATCGAGACGCCGGCAAACTTCAAGTTACCTGCGCTCGAGGACGAGCTCGCGAGAGACGCCGCGGGCGTGATCGTATTCATCCCAGACAACGAACGGACACCGGTCAATGGCAAGGACCGCGATAGCTCGGCGTCCTGAGATCCGCCCCCAGGCGGGTCCGCAGACCGCTTTCTTGACGTGCAACGCTGACATCGCGCTCTATGGCGGCGCAGCCGGCGGCGGCAAGACGTATGCGCTCCTCATCGACGCCCTGCGAGCAGCCAGCGTTCCTCAGGGAAAGGCGGTGCTCTTCCGGAGGATGACTCCGCAGATACGGTCGGGTGGAGCTCTTTGGGATACCGCGGTCAGTATCTACAGCAAGCTTCCGGGAGTCCGGATGCGCGAGTCGGTCCTTGACTTCCGCTTCCCGAATAACGGGCGGATCACGCTCTCCCACATGGAGAAGGAAGTCGACCGACAAGCCTGGCAGGGAGCTCAGGTTGAGATGATCGGATGGGACGAGCTGACTCATTTCACCGAGCGCCAATTCTGGTATGTGACCCTCTCCCGTGGCCGCGGGATGACGGACATCGTCCCTTGGACTCGGGCCACCTGCAACCCTTGCCCCGCAGACGACCCGGTCGGCGGCTGGGTGAACAAGTTCATCGAGTGGTGGTGGGACTGGGAGACCGGATACGCGATCCCGGAACGCTCAGGAGTGATCAGGTACTTCTACCGGATCGCAGCCACCAACGAGGACGAGGAAGACGAGATCCTGTGGTACGACTCGGTGGAGCACGCGAAGGAAGCCAATCCCTTGATCGCCGAGGAGGTGGACCCGATCTCGTTCACCTTCATCCGGTCGCGGCTCGAGGACAACCCCGCCCTCCTCGAGAAGAATCCCGGCTACAAGTCAAAGCTCTTCGCCCTCGGGCATGTCGAGAAGGAGCAGCTCGCGAAGGGCAACTGGAAGGTCCGGGAGAAGGTCACCGGCATCATCTGGACAGCTCCCGAGACGATCCTTTACAACGACGAGGACCCTCGGTTCGCGGCGATCAAGTCCGAGCTCTACAGCAAGGCGCCGCTGATCGGCGGCTGGGACTTCGGGTCCGGGACTTCGCTTTTATGTAATCTGTGGGTCCTCCTCGAGATGAGCCCGAAGCCCACCTTCTGGCTCGACGCTGAGATCACCTGGCAACAGACCGGTTGGAGATACGCGGCGAGCGATTCGATCGAAACGTTTCTCGGATACTGCGACGAACGCGGCGAGCGGGTCGGCCCACACTTTCACTTCGGGGATCCGGCCGGCGCAAATCGCGAGTCGGATCAGTCGAGTTGGATTCTCAACCTTCGCCGCGGCGGGGTGCCGCTCAATAGGCTAGACGCGATCTACAACACCAAGCCCCAAATCGAATGGGGTATCAAACAGGTCCAGCTGCTGATCTCTGACGGCAGGCTCAGGATCCACAAGCGGTGTGAGTACATCTTCCGGTGCCTGCGCAACTGGCGCCGGAACGTACCGGAAAACATCGCGATCGACTTCGTCAGCAAGAAGTACTTCGACACCCGGAAGGACGTCTACTCCCACGGTGGGATGGCACTCGTCTACCTCGTCGCCGGCGCGATGGGGTATATCAAGAGCGTGAAGCGATCGCGGCGCGGGATTCCAGCGTCTCCACCTTCGCTCCCCATCTCGGCGATGCCAGCATCGCCACACCCGAAGAGTCTCGGTGTCGCTCCGATCCTTCGGGTCCTGCCACGGAGGCCAGGCGGAAACGTCGTCTCTGCTCGGAATATCCGCTCTGTCCTTGGAAGGTGATACGGTCACCGGGAGATCATCATGCCAGCAATCGCAACTCAGGTTCAGGTTCCATCGCGCCCGGTCGTCATCGACAACGACATCGCGCCCTTCCACGATTCGGAAGCTACGACCATGCTGGGGATCCCGCTGGTCGAGAACCCGGACCCGATCCTCAAGTATCTAGCGATGTCCGATGAGTCGACCTATCGAATGATGGTCCGCGCCGAGCCGGTGCTCTACTCGGAGATCGGCAAGCGAACGGACACCCTCCTCTCCCCTGGTTGGGTCGTGCAGCCTGGGCCGAGCGAGAGCGAAAACGCCCTCAAACTCCAGCGATTCGCGAGCAAGTTTATCCGACAGATCCGGAAGTTTCACACCGTCATGGAAGAGATGCTCCAGGCTCGATACTGGGGCTGGCGGCCGATGTTCCGGTCATGGCGGACGGACCTGACGTTCGACGGTCAGCCGGCCTGGTTTGTCAGCGAGATCCGCGAGAAGAGGCCGGAGCAATTCCGTTTCACGGTGGACGGCGACCTCGCCTACATCGGGCGGGATCGGTTCGCGGATCCCACGATTCTGAAAACCAAGTACGGAGCTCGGACTGACTGGTTCTGGTGGACGCTTACGAGCGGTTCGACTGACAACCCCTACGGCGCCGCAATCCTCCGCGACCTCTGGCTGATCTGGTTCATCAAGAGTCGATACACCGAGGCCTGGTCGACCGGTATGTTCAGGTCGATGGGGATCCTGAAGGCATCCGAGAGCCTCGAGGGTGTCGACAAGGTCACTGGAGAGCCAGGCGCCTCGAGCGGCAAGACGTTCGACGAAGCACAGGCCGAGCTCCTCGAGGTCGTCGACCACCTCAACGCGAACAACATCCTGATTCAGAAGGACGGGTGGATCATCGACTTTCTGAACAACGTCTCATTCTCTGAGGGTTGGAGGGAGCCCCTGCTCTACAGTGACAACATGATGGCAATGGCGATCTCGACCGAGCCTCACTCGATGCGCTCGGGACAGATCGGATCGCGGGCCGCCCTCGAGACCACCAGAAAGTCCCTGATCGATCGCGCCAAGTCGGACGGGAAATGGCTCGAGGACGAGATCGACGGGATGCTCGAGCTCGGCATCAACCTCAACTTCGGGGCGCAACCGGACGAGGACATGCCTGGGTTCCGGATGCAGCTCGGCAAGCGGGCCGAAATGGAAGAGATCATGCAGGTCGCGAACCTCGGAGCCCCGGTCGACCTGCGAGCAGTCAGTCAGCAGCGACATATCCCGCTCGTCCTCGAGTCGCCTGACCAGAAGGTGGTCGCCGAGCGATTCATGGACGTTCAGCGGAACGACGACCCCGAGGTCCCGGACCCCGGCAACCGTCGCGACCAGCGGGTCCCACAGAAGAAGCTGCCGCAGAAGGACTGAAGTCGCCGGCGGGGCGTCAAATTCCGCCACCGCTTATTGACGGTATTTGCGATAGAGGGATCGGGTCTGGTAAGCATGGACTCGTGAATCCCTTCGAGCAGCTGTGGGCCGTCGACGAAAAGCGGATGCAAGCAATGCTTGCCTCCTCCGAGGTCACCGCAGAGGCGATCGCGAGGGCAGAGGCTCAGGCCGCGCAGGCTCTCGAGTCGACCGCCCCGGACGAGCGGCTCCCGCTCCAGGTGATCGGCAACGTCGGCGTCATCACGATCAGCGGTATCATGACGAAGACGCGGAGCTTCTTCTCGTTTCTTTTCGGGGGCGGCTACTCGATGGCCGAATACTCGCAGGCGATGGACCTCGCCGAGGAGACTCTCGAAGTCGAGCAGGTCCTGCTGAGGATGAGCTCGCCAGGCGGAACGGTCGCCGGCACCGCGGCGCTCGCCGACCGGACTCACAAGCTCGCGCAGTCGATGAATGTGGTCACCTTCGGAGAGGACATCTTCGCCTCAGCCGCTTACTGGGTCGGCAGCCAGGCTCAGCAGGTCATCATCAACAAGACGGCGCTAGCCGGGTCGCTCGGTGTCATCTCCATGATGACCGACACCTCAGAATTCAACCGTCGGCGAGGGATCGAGAGGATCCCGCTCCGCAGTGGACCGCTCAAGTCGCCAGGCCAGCGAGGCGAGGTCATCACCGAAGAACAGCGCGAGTCCGTCCAGCGTGAGATCGACGCGACCGCTAGGGTCTTCTACGACGACGTCGCAAGGGGTCGTGAGATCTCGGCCGCCAAGGTCTCTGAGCAGTGGGGGAGCGGCGAGCTCCTCCTCGGCCAGGAAGCGGTCGACGCCGGCCTGGCCGATCGGGTCGATACTTTTCAGAACGTTCTCGACTCTATGGTCGGGGACTCGGCATCCGCGGCGCGTGGCCGCGGACAATTACCAAATCTCCGCGCCGCGTCGGCGTCGGGACTACAAGAGGAGTCCGAAGCTATGGCTAACACCGAGCCGGACGCCGTCATCGAGGAGACCACCTTGCTCGACAAGATCAAGGCTCTCGTCGGTGGAGGTGGGACTGGAGACGCCAACCTGGCGCCGAAACCAGAGCCCGCCGCAGCGGTGCCCAATGACCAACTGAATGACCGCTTGGCGGCTCTCGAAAAAGGCAACTCCGAGTTGACCGCGGCTCTGACCACGGTCACCGAGAGCCTGATCGAGTCCAATAAGACGGTCGCGAGCCTGTCGGCGAAACTCGACGAACAGGCGGACACCAACCGGAAGGGCACCGCGATCGCTCAGATCGATCGCCTCGTCTCCGCCGGTAGCCTTCCTCCCGCGAAGGCCACGTTCGCCAAAAAGTTCATCACCGAGCACGGCGAGAGGCTCAGCGACGAGGACCTCAAGTCCTACGTCGACGACGTCCGAGCAGAGGCATCGCTGGGAGCTCCCAGTGTCGCGGTCTCTCGGGAGAAGACCATCGACCAGGGTGACGGCAAGAGTGTCGTTATCGACATGGCAGCTCATGGCGGAGAATCCGCCGTGGCCGATCCTGAGTCACTGACCCAGCACGCCGCCATCGTCGCCGAAGTCGGCGAGGACGATGGGACCTCGAAATACTGGGAACGCTACGAGAAGACCGCCTACCGGCTCGCCGGTGACGGATCCCACCGTGGCGGTGACACCGTCATCGCAGGGGGTGCCTGATGCCGATCACTCGTGCAGAGGAACACTTCTGGAAGGGCACCGGCATCTTGACGGATGCTACTCCGCTGCCTGCGATCGGGTCCGCTCTCGTCATTTCCGGCGGGGCCAGTACCCGCGGCAACGGCGTCGCCGTCAATCCTGCATCGACGCCTGGGATTCCGATCTTCGCGATCGCGACCGAGGCGGCAACCCTCGTCAACGAGGAAATCAGTCTCTGTCGTCAGGGTATCGTCCTGGTGACCGCTGACGACTCGAACGCGATCTCGATCGGGGACAACATCACCGCGGGGATCCAAGCGGGTCTCTTCAAGGTGGCGACCGGTAATGACCACGTCTGCGGCGTCGCGATGTCCGCGGCTGCGGGGTCGGCGGCCGGCGAGCAATTCTTGCTCATGTTCTACGGGGACGGCTTCGAGAGCTCCGGCTCTGGCGTCAACCTCGGAACGGTCTCCACTGGGGTGACCGCGGTCGAGCATGGTAACGCTTACAACAAGACGACCGTCCTGACGGTGTCTTCAGTGTTGCCGGCGATCGCCGGCGGCGCCGACCTCGCGGTCGGTAAGCTGCTTTACACCCTACCGGCTGGTGACTGCATCATCGAGTCCTGCTACATGTCTATGGCCCTGACGGCTGCCGATGGCAACATCGACGCCGACACCCCGGACGGCGGACTCGGAACGGTCATCGCCTCCGGCGCGGTTGCGGTTCTCTCGGGGACGGCGACCTTCGAGGACCTCATCACCGGCCAGGCGTTCAACAACTGCACCGGCACCGCCGAGGTTGTTACGTTGCGTCCGACCGCTGGCGTTCCCCTCATCATCCCGGCCGCTTCGGCCCACACCATCCACTTCAACGTGGCTGACGGGTGGGCGGCTTCCGGTGAGGCGGCCTGCCCGATCGCGGGTACGGTAATCGTCAACTGGAGGTTCCTGGCATGATCAACCACCGACCACGCCACGCAGGCAGCACCTACCGGAACGTTCAGGAGCAGATCAACTGGGTCGTCTCTCGGATCGCGACCGGTACACCGCAAGCTCGATTCTTTCCTGGGGGAAGACTCGCACCACCCATCACCGTCGGCAAGCGGGAGTTCCAATACACCGCTTACGGCACCGAGCATCTGGCTCGCTACGACACCGAACGCGCCCTCGGCGCTCCTCGGAGTCATTCCAACTGGACGACCTCCATCGTCACCGGCAAGCTGAGAAGCTTCGGCCACGAGGTGATGAAGGATATCCGGGAGCTGGCGAACGCCAACCCGAATCTCATGCAGAGATCTCGGTCGGCGCAGCTCGCTTTCCGGATCGTCCGGAACGATACCGAGCGAGTCATCCGCGACACGATCTTCGACAACACTGCATACCCTGCGGCGAATTCTGTCGACCTCACCGGCGCCGAATGGGGCACTGGTTCGGGCGACGTGAAAGCCGCGGTTATCGCGTTGGCGGATATCATCATCGCGGGCACGCCGCTTCAGCGTGAGGATCTTCAGATGTTCCTGCCTCGTCTGGTCAAAGACGCGGCACTCGAGGACCCCACATTCCTGGCGGCGCGGACGCGCACCAACCCGGATCAGCCCGTCCTCGCCGACCTGAGGTCCTACCTCGGCATCGGCGAGATCTGGACTGCCAATCCGATCGAGGACGTAGACGGGACGGTCACTTCGATCTACCCGGACACGGCCTTGCTCTACTATCCGGGCGAAGGCGCCGACTACGATGCCGAGTATGGTGATCTCGACTTCGCGCATACGTTCAGGCTCGATCAAGGTCGAGCTCCGAATGCGTACTACGACGAGCACACCACAACCTGGTACTTCCCGTTCGACGACGACATGAATTGCTACATCACAAACTCGTCAATGGGTGGACTCCTGGAGAACGCCGTATAGGCTCCTCAGGGTGAGAAGGAGATAGCTATGCCAGCCAAGAAAAAGACCCCGGCGAAGGCGCCTGCGGTAACTCCGGAAAAGGTCGCGGCTCCGGCCGCGGCCGCTCCGGTGCGATCCGCTCCGGTTCCCCGCCGGGCGAAGTATGTCGCCCTCAGAACGATCATGCTCACGACGGACATCTGCGAAGAGAGCGGTCTCTCCAGCAGGTTTCTGGCGCCTGAGTCCGAGATCCTTTTGACGAAGGATCAGGCCAGGCGGTATCTCGACTCCGGCTCGATGGAGTCCCTCGCGAAGCGACGAGCTCGCGAGGAAGTCGAGAAGATGGACTTCTGAGGACTGACGAGTGGCACCATACGCCAGCTATGCTGATGCCGTCGCGCTGATGGGGGAGGACGCCATCAAGAGCGCCCTCCCCCGCGACGCTTCGGATCCGGAGGCAGCGTTCGAGACATTCCTCTCGAGCGCGTCTTCGGACGTCGATGCTGTGCTGCAGCGTGCTGGTTATGTTGCCCCGGTGGACTTCACTGCAAGTCCCTTGTCTGAGGCGCTAACGCGTCTTCAGACCAAGCTTAAGACAATGACCGCCGCGCTCGCGCTCTTCGACGCCTACTCCCTCGTTGGCGCCGAGATCCCTCAGGGTCTCGCTAAGAAGCTCGAGGCGGACACTGACTGGATGGTCGCGCTCCGCGAAGGCCGCATCTCGATGCCGGCGCCACGCGAGAGGACCTCGATGGGGATGGCTGACGACGCGTCGACCACCACCCCGGACATCGCGCCGTCCACGTTCGACACCTTCCGAACCTACGCGGGCTGCCGCTGATGGCATCGCTCTCGGTCAAGATCCAAGGCCTCGACCGGCTGGAGGCGTACATCAACAGGCAGAAGAGGGTGGTCGATAAGCCATTCTCCGCCGGCACCGGCAGGAAGGTTGCGAGCGCCATCAAGGCCTCCATCCGCGAGGAGTTTCTCGGCTCGTACTGGAAGCGACCAGGCGGCAGCCGGGAGACGTGGGAGAAGGTGAACACCGCCTTCCGCAAGGGCGCCAAGAAGCCCTTCCGAGGATTGAGCGGGTCGCTGTATAGGGCATGGAGGTCCGCGGCCCCGACAATCTCCGGTCGCCGTGTAGAGATCACCGCGAAGCACCCCGGCATGGCGATGCACCGCGGCGGCGAAGGCCTCGACGCCAGGGTCCGGAGGACCAGGGTCAACGTTACTCCGAGTAGCCGATTTGCGATCGCGAAGGCCTCCGGAGACCGAGTCTTCCTCAAGAAGAGCACCTCGAAGGTGGTCGTGATTTCGAGGCCTCACGCGACCGCGAACCCTCAGTTGATGAATCAGGTTCGGGACATCATCGTCGAGAAGGTGAGGAAGACGTGACCCTCGACGGATTCTCGATCGGGCACACTGATCGCATGGCGATCGCGGCTGTCGATATCCTCAGGGCGGACAACCTCCTGATGCAGTGGACCGGCGGCGAGATCCACAGGACGGCGATCACCGGGCCGATCCCAGGCGTTCGTCCTCCGAGTATCGCGGTCGCCGTTCTGTCGGACGACACCCAGTTCGCAACTTCTTCGCGTGACGAGCTCCAGACGCCGATCGGGTTCTACGTCACCTGGCTCGCAGCTCAGAAGAAGCTCAGCACGGAGGAACCTTCGGCCGGCGCGATCATCGACCATATGAAGCGGGTCCTGATGAACCGATATTACCTCCAGGTCGAGAGGTACGGGAACGAGCGGCTGATCGAGCGTTTGAACACTTTCCGCCTGGTCGACTACACTGACGACAGGCAGAGAGATCAGACCAACCTCGCCGAGGTGCTGCTCGTCGCCGACTACCGGTCCGACGTGAACGCACAGACTAGGGAGAGATGGAGTGCCTAGATACAAGATCAGCCTGCGCAAGACACCGGGAAGCGGCACTCGTCGAGTATGCCCGATGGGAGTCGGAGCAGGATCTCTCGTGATCGCTGACGGGAAACCTGTCGAGGTCACGATCGAAGAGTCCCAGGCGCGAGAGATCGCCACCGGGTTCACCTGGTTTGAGGTGAAACCCTTGGATGATCCGCCTCCGCCGTCGCCCCTCGATGAGAACAAGTCGAGGAAGAAAGTAACATCCCCGCCGAAGCGCAAGCCGAAGGCAAAGAGGAGCAAAACGAAATGAGTTGCGGAACTCAAGCAAGCGGTCACAATCCCGCTGACGGGCTGGTGCGCTTCGGATGGGAAGCCTGCGCCGCCCAGCCTCCGGTCAAGGCCTCGATGAACAAGTACATGAAGTTCATCAACGAGACCGTGGCCGGCGAGGCGACCACCTTCCAGGACGAGTCGATCACCGGAGACTCCGAGCAAGACGTCGCCCACCAGGGCAAGGTCGAGACCAATGGAGACCTCGCGTTCAACATCGACGCAGAGAACCACGCCCTGTTGATGCTCGCCGCGATCAGAGCGGTGACTACCACCAACCCGGCGAGCGGCGTCTACAGTCACAAGATCGCCCTCGGCGAGACCACGGCCGCGCCGGAAACTTTCGCGATGGAGATCTTCCGAGACTCTCCCGATGGGTTTGCCCAGATCGCGAAAGGCGGGCGCGTCAGCCAACTGGTCTTCACCCTCACCCCGAACGGCCTGCTCTCTTGCACGGCGAGCATGGTCTTCGAGCGCCACGACTATTGGGATCACCCCCTCGGAGTGGTCGCAGCCGGTCGCGTCTTCCTCCAGGGTCTGCCGGCGTATGCCGAATGGGACAAGGACGTCGACGGCGATCTCCTCGTCCAGGTCAGCAGCGTCGCCGCTCTGCCGGATACTATTTCCGTCAAAGTCAAACGAGGCAAGCAGTTTCGCCTGACCGGGACGGCAACGGTGTCCGCCGGTACGGGAGCGGTCGCTGGCGAGTTCGTCGGCGTCGGGACTCTGTTCACGACCGAGTGTCACCCCGGCGATCAATTCACGATCAACTCCGAGTCGGTCGTGGTCGCGAGCGTCGAAGACGACCTCAACCTGACGCTGGTTGGTGACCACACCGCCGGCGCCAGTGGCGACGTGATCGATCAGGAGTACGGGTCCAACGCGGTGGTCGTCACCATCGGCACCGATGCGACGACTGGCAAGCCAGTCCAGAACGCTCTGCGGTTCGCGTCCGACAATCGCCGAGTCGGCGACGTCGCGCTCCCCGTCGAGCTTCACATGGAGGACGGCACCGGGACACTGGTCTCGAGGTCGCTCACCGGGACGGTCGACGTGAGCGCCGGAGAGGGCGCCACGGCTGGCGAGTTTGTCGGGACAGGGACCTTGTTCACGACCGAGCTTACGGTCGGGAGCCAGATCACGGTCGCGGCGGAGACTCACACGGTCGCCTCGATCGAGGACGCCACGAACCTCACTCTCGAGATCGACCACGTAGCCGGCGCGGTCGGTGCGGCTGCTACCGCGGACACCATGTGGCTGTTCGGTCGCGAGCGAGCCACCTGGACGCCGAGTTTTGCGGACGTCCCGCTCTTCAACGAGGTGTTCGCGAACGTGCTCATCGACGGGTCCGCGTTCAAGGTGAACCAGTTCACCCTGACCTACACCATCCCCACCGAGCCCGACATCAACATCGGCGGCAAGTTCGCCGACGGGGTGCTCCAGCGAGGACAGCGGACGGTCGAGCTCTCGATGGACCGGCGCTATGTCGACGACGAGATGCGCAAGCGAATCGAACGCGCCCAGAGCTTCATGCTCCGGATGGACGCCTCGAGCGGCGTCGAGTTCGAGACCGGCTACTTTCACGAGCTGAGTCTCATCAGCCCGAAGATGGTGCCGAGTGGGCGGCCGGCCTCGATCGCGGGGCAGGACTCCTATGACGAGAACATCACGGCGACGGGTCACCCGGACTCGACGCAACCGACGTTCACGAAGGCGATGACAATTCTCATCCAGAACTCGATCGCGGATCTGACCGCTTAGGGCCGCGCTCGGAAGAGGACCCGAAAGTGATCGCTACCGAGGGCGGCCCATAGGTGGCCGCCCTTACTTTTTGAGGCAGTATGCCGAACGAAGCCCAAGCCCAAGTTGAGATCATCGCGAAAGTCGCGGAAGC
>Ga0255048_10001266_pt1 | contig 17972 bp, 24 predicted proteins | sample JV7_2_2_MG_FD_183619 | JGI IMG/M metagenome (GOLD analysis project Ga0255048, IMG submission 183619) | Seawater microbial communities from Jervis Inlet, British Columbia, Canada - JV7_2_2 | ecosystem: Environmental > Aquatic > Marine > Inlet | place: Canada: British Columbia | collected 2016-10-06
AAAATACCCAGCAATTCTTGGAACTGCTGCTACAGCAATGCATTTATGGCCTGAAGGCGAAGAACCAGTAAAAAAAGAAAATGATGCTGACGCACAACTAATTAGAGATCGAGAAAGAAGCGAAAGACTAGCACAAGAGAAAAACAAAAGAGACAGAAAAGAAGTTATGAAAGACATTGTTAGAACGACAAGTCGTCTTGGCGATATGATGAATGCTCCAGGCACTCGACAAACAACCTATGCTGATGCAGCCAATATTTTTGCACAAGAACAAATGGGCATTCCTCAATCGGAAGCAGCTAAAGAACTTGAAGAACTTTCTGCTATGTCAGGCTACAGTCCACAAGAGATAATGGATATGACTACATTGGATAAGGGTCCTAGCTTCGACAGATCAAGCCTACAACAACAATATATAGCTAAAGCATACGCTCAATATGGTGCCGACTTTGAAAGACATCCCGATGTTTTAAGCGGAAAGAGGGGTAAAGATGAAGTTAGACTAGAGATTATGAATTACTTAAAGAACGTGACGTTGGAAGAATTACAGGCGGATATTACAAATATGCCAGATCGACAAACGATAGACGATTAATCATGCCGGTAACAGTAACAGTAGATGGCACGATTTTTACTGTCAATAGCACAGATGATCCTGAAGTTGCCAAAAAGAAAGCAAGACGAGCACTGAGAAAACAGTCTGGCGATTATTCGGTGTTGGGCGAAACCTTTATCAAAGGACCCATCTATGGTTTACAAACAGGTTTGATTCAAGGACCCATTGAACTAGCGACCACGGTAATGGATATCGTTAAAGGAACCGATTACACCTCCGATGTCACTGATTATTTTGAAAAACACAAAATAGAAAAACCGATCAGTACAGCAGGACATGTATCCTCTGCCCTGTTTCAGTTTGGAGCACCTGCCAGTATAGCCACAAAAATGGTTCGTAAAAGCTTACTCAAACCAAAAAGTAAAAAACTCTTTGATCAAAGCAGTAAGTATGCGAAGAAACCATCGTTTATAAAACACACGGTAGCGCCTATTGCAGCGGCTGATTTTGTTGCGACCACAGCAGACACTCCAGAATTAGGCATTGTCAAAGGCATGTATAATGTGATGGATCCAAACTTCTTTGGTCCAACCAACCCACAGAATGAAATAAATTTGTTGGATGAAAAAATCAACGCATCAAATCGGCTTTCTCATAGATTCAGAGTAGGTGCTGAAGGCGGTCTTATTATGTTAGGTCTTCCAGCGCTTTGGAAAGGATTGAAAGCAGCCGGGAGCGATGTTGCCAGTGTTGCAGGTCAATCTAAATCAGCGATGACTGCCGCTAAATGGATGCAAAATAAAAAAGCTAATCTTAGAAATATTCTTGACGAAGGACAATTAAGGGGCGATAAGTGGGCAACCAGGCTTTCAAAATTTAGACCACAGGGTGCTTTCACAACAGTTGAGGCGGCCGAAGCAAAGGCGGCTAAAACTGCGGCTGTTAATAAGGAGTTAACTCAATTAGAAAGCAATATGGGAAACCTGTGGGGCGGTTTTAATTGGCTGAGTAAAAGCAATAAAATGTCAAAAGACCAACTGGTGGATGTAGCAGACAACATCAGAAGAGCAACTTACGGTGCAGACAAAGGTGTTCGTAATAAGGCCATGAAAAACTTACAAGCCGTTGACAATCAATACATGACAAAAAAGAATTGGTTTAAAACCATAACGGAAGATGTTAACCCAAAGACAAAAGAAATAACATGGACCGAAGAGATAGCTCCTAAATTCTCATTTGCTAAAAACGCAGAAACAACTCGTACACAAATTGATTCCATGAGTGCAATCCTGGTTAAGAATAAAAAATTTTTAGATCCTAATTACGCAGCAGCGGTCGAAGCCAATATTGAAAAATACGGTTATCAAGCCTATCGAAACTTCATTGATAATGTTGATCATGTGGTTCCTTATAACAGCGTCAAGTGGAAGAGCGCTAGAGAAGAGATACTACAGAATAAAATTGTCAGGCCAACAAAGGATGAAATAATTAAATATGCAAATGACTCAGGTGGATTAAAAAAATTATTAGAAGGTAGGGCGGACATCATATTAAGAGATTTGTTAAAGAAAAGAAACTTTAGTGACGCTTTTATGGTGCCAGAAATGACTTTAGATGGCGTTAAGATGGGTCTTTTAAAAGGTAAAAAACTTCAAGACCTACCCGAAATGCGAAGTTTTCTAGGAGAGGTAACAGCAAAAACAGGATCAGCAAAAGAAAGACTTTTAGAAATTCAAATGATTAATAGGGCTACAGTTGAGAATCTAGCAAAGATGACATCGAGCATGCGTTACCTAGATGATGTTGCAGATATTAATAGAAGACTAGCTGAGCAAGGAAGCAACAAAAGATTTCTTTATAACAATATTGATGAAGTGCCAGAAAATATTAGAGCCGGATTTTTAGATGAAACTGGAATGCCGATTACAATCCCAGATGAATTAAAATTTGGCGACATTGCTGGAAAAATAACCACACAAGGCATGGCTGATGCTTTGGTTGGAGCACAAAAAGGATGGTTAGACCAAACCCCTGGTGTTATGGGAAATTTGTGGGCAGGTTTTCTTGGCGCTAAAGGTATGGTGCAAAAAGCCAAAACAGTTTACAGTCCAATCACTCAAGTCAGAAACGCCACCAGTGCGGCTTTGTTTGCGGTCATGAACGGCAACATCGCCAGTGGTAAAACACTACAAGATTCTATGATGATAGTATTTGACATGTTAAAGAAAACACAAGGCACAAACATGTCTGCTTATTATGCCAATGCACAGAAAAAAGGAGTCGTTCAATCGGGTGCAAGAATCGGAGAGATTGACAGTTTAGTAGACGATGCTGCAAGAACATTTAAGTTAAAAGAAGAAAGCTTTTTAGGCCGACAATTTAAAAAAGAAAAAAATAATTTTGCTACCAGGCTTTATGTGGGTTCGGATGACTTGTGGAAGATAGCCAGTTGGGAAATGGAGAAAGGGCGCCTTCTAAGAGGGTTTGATAATGCTGCCGCTAAAAATGCTGACTTTGTTATCCCTACCAGTTATTACAGAGATCTTAGTGCAAGAACATTTAGAGAGGTTGAGAAGTCTGGCGGTAAATGGAACAGCTTAAATGCCAAAATGAAAAACGAAGTCATTGAAGAAATGGGCGCAGGCATTGTCAGAAACACGGTACCCAACTATTCAAAAGTGCCGCCAATTATCCAGTCATTACGACGAACGCCGTTTGGTAACTTCATCGCCTTCCCGGCTGAAACAATTAGAACCTCAGTTGCATCCACATCAAGAGCAATTGATGAGATCGCTAGTGGTGTCCCTGAGTTAGCTGAGATTGGCATGCGTCGATTAATGGGTAACATGGCAGTCATGTACGGCATTCCTAAAGCGACTTACGAGTTTGGTAAGTACATGACAGGTGCTGATGATGAGCAAGTCCAAGCCTATAAGAGAAGTTTTGCAGCGCCTTGGGAAAAGAATGCCGATCTTATTCCAATGCGAACCGATAAAGACGGCAACATAGTAGAGTTTTTTAATTACACTTACACCAACCCCTATGAATATCTAAGAACGCCGATATCGGCTGTGTTTAATGCCGTGCAAAATGGCGAGAAAAGAGGCGATAAGCTACATGAAATATTAAAACAAGGCATGTTGGGAAGCCAAGATAATCCAGGTATGCTTTTAGAATACCTAACACCTTTTGTTGGTCCTTCGATTGCAACAAACATTGCCTCTGATATTTTCAGCAATGTAACTTATAGTTCGGGATCTGCTCAAAAAATATGGAAATCAACTGATGATGCTGGCTTGGTGTCTCAAAAAATATTTGCTCATATTGTAAACACTGCTGCACCCCCCGTATTGCCAGCAAAGTGGAAACCAGGGCAGCCCGGAGATATGGGTCATTTGTTTTGGAAAGACCTGCCGAGATCAACACTTAACTCACTCGGCCTTTCAAACAGACCATTGAATTCAAAAGGCATTAGACCAAATACTTACGGGCAAATAGCTGAATCCTTTACTGGGCTGAAAACCATTAAGCCCACCATTGAAAGAACCCTGGGTTTTAGAGCACTTGATGCTAAAGAGGAAATGCGAGAAGCGGTGACTTATTACTCAGCAGCAGTTAGTAACCCCAATATATTAAACCCAGAAGAACACGTTAGAGCCTTGATGCAAACCAATGAAGCTCAGTTTGAGGCTATTAAGGATTTATCAATGGCGGTAGAAGATGCTAAAGCATTGGGCGCTAGTGAGAATGAAATCTATAAAGTGCTCAAAGAGAAGAAGATCTCCAACCCAGAGATGATCATGAACCGAACGTTCATTCCTTATTATCCGTCCGCTTACCAAATTGAAAGAGAGCTACAAAAAGAAGGAGCAAGGTTCCCAGAAGAAGAATTAAGAGAGTCTTTCCTTAGTGAGATTAAACCTACTTTGCCAGGAATTAGTGGCCCTAGGTTTACACCACCAGTGACACCAGGTAAGAGATTAACAGCCCAACAGAAAGCTAAAAGAGATCCAGAAGGATCAGCCGCAGTATTGTTACGCCAGAAAGAACTTGAGAAATTATTGGGCATTCGATAGTGCGTCGACGCAGAAGCAAGTACGGCGCGATCCGTGTTGAATACGATGGCCATAAATTTGACAGCAAGCTCGAAGCCGCCAGATACAAACAGCTAAAACTCATGGAGAAGGCCGGGCAGTTGACCAACCTGGAATTGCAGCCGAAGTTTCCCTGTGAAGTCAGCGGCAAGAAAATATGCACCTACATCTCAGACTTTCGTTACACGCTAAAGAACGGCAAGGAAGTGGTGGAAGATGTGAAAGGTGTGGAGACGGCCGTGTTTAAGCTAAAGAAGAAGCTGGTCGAAGCCCTGTACCCAGACGTTACAATTGAGATCGTGAAGAACCCTCGGCTTTTTGTGGTGTTATAAAAAAACCCACACCAGGTTAGTGATGTGGGTTTCTTTTATTTGTCAAAGTACCTGGTAATTTCATCTCCAAGCCATTCGCCTAACGGAACCGATACTCCATTACCGATAAGTCTATATGCTTCGTTCTTTGAACAATTAAACAAGTAGCTATCAGGCACTCCTTGGAGTCTTGCGTACTCCCTTACTGCGTAAGGTCTGACTCCAAGTTTGTATCTTTTATCAACCACAACCCTGGTGCTCCGGTCTTTTGAATAATGAGCAACACAGCACGGGGCAATATCGTTTTTATCAGGATCGCTTATGATCGGAAGATCTCGATACGCGCCGTTCATTCTTTTGGTTAATGCTTTTGGAGAATCAACCTGGGGGTCCTTAAGTAAAATATCAGCGAGTCTTTTTACTTTAGTGGGTTTTGGTTCTCGCCAACTAAAGTTCTTCTTAGAGCCGATAATGATCAGCCTATTTCTTCTTTGTGGCAACCAAACCTCAGATTTAATTGGACAAAAAGTTGTTGTGTAGTAATCGGGCAATTTTGTCATTGCCTCCATAACTACCTTAAACTTTTTCATTCCAGGGACATTTTCGATTATGAACATTTCCGGTCTTGCTAGGGCCATGTGCCTAAAAGCATGAAGGAAAAGTTCATCGCCAGTCCTGGTTCCGTGTATATCAGCGATTGCTGAATACTTGGTGCATGGGTAAGTGTAGGCATGGACATCGGCCCTAAGATCGTCCTCAACAAGTTTTTGAGTTAAGTCAACCTGGTCAACTTGTTGTCCGTTGTCGCGTTGCACCTGGCAACCGATAGGGTCAATCTCATAACTTGCTTGGATTTCTATTCCGGCCTGGATTAGTCCAATGTCTAATAACCCGGCACCTGAAAAGTATGAATTTAAAGTAATATTCATGTTCTTTCTCTCCTAAATAATTAAGATTAGTATTTTTTCTAGTTGTTAAAGATCGCGTACTTCTTAGTACCCCTATATTATACCATGGCACCATAAGTCATTGATTTACAAAGAGAAAACGGAACTTAAAAAGTTATAAAATTGAGAAAACGATCCTTGTTTGGACCGATTTGGGGTGTTTTTTTAGAATGAGTCTAAAAAAAAAGCCTATGGTTAAAGGCTCTTGGAGTTGTCGCGCAACAACAAACTAGAATTTTGGACTATTTTTTTTTCTAACCTCGACGGCCTCCTCTCTGGAAATTAGCATGTCCAGGTAGAACCTGGCTTTCTTGTAATCCTCAAGCGCTTTGTTCTTGTGTGGGGCACGCCACATGTATTTAAAGATTTGCCCCTTAAGGTAGCCGACAAACTCGGATCCGCTCAGAGCTGATGCAATGGCATCGAGCGCCTCAATGGTCCCTTTCGTGTAATGAGCCGGGTGATTGACGGGGTCGTCAGCCATCTCTGGTCAACTCTTCTAGTCTGGTATCAACGCCGAACTCTTCCCGGAACCTCATCAGTTTTTTAATTAACTCAGGGTCGTAATAAGATTTAGACAGCTCTCTCATTTCAGTGCTCGTGAAAACGTTCATGCCTGTTTTATTTTTCGGGGCATTGGTTATTGATTTACCTCCCTTCATATAAGTTATATCATCCTCGCCTTTGCTTTCAATAGGAAGATTAACCAGGGCGGGTAGCCAAATGTGATCATCGCAACCTTGACGCTGTGTTTCCTCATCAATGGCTTTATTAAATTTATTACACCGCCAGCCGCCATCACCCTCCAGTACCGGCTCGCTGTGTTTACAGTTACGGCAATTAACATCGTCCGGTAATTGCTCTAAAGTATAAATGGCCTGTTCTTTTGCCGACATAAATTTCTTAATTCGATAATCGGTTGGCGAGTAAGGAGACTCCGGCGGTTCTGTTGCAGCAATAATTTCACGGGCTTTTTTCTTCATCTTTTCCAAAACACCCTCTCTGGCATCTATAATCTCCGTATAAAGCGATGAATCGTTTTTGTTATACACAACCACCAAAGTGCGCTTCAAATTAAATGAAGCCATATAACATTGGATTTGAACCGCGTAGTTGGAAGACCATTGTTCGTAGCTCTCTCCTTGTTGTAGCTCATTGAATCTATTTTTATTGGCCGACTTCACTTCCAGGAGCAGCACTTCTTCGGGATTCTCTGGATCAACATTCTTAACAACACCGTCCGTGGAGCCACCCAAATGTCCGGCCAGGTGGGAACAGCGATATTGTTTGCCGTCCTTGTCCACAGCCGATACATTAATAGAGCTTTTCTTTAGTGCATCAACCACCTGGTCCTCAATGCGATTGCCCAGATCAAACAAGCGCAGTATTCTGCTGTTGTCAATCATCGGGAAAGACCATCTAAACATAAGCCATAGCTTACGTGGGTTATCGCCAATGATGCTCATGCCCATGTGCATACGATGCTTTTGTCCTTGTTGTTCTGCTTTATCAAACTCTTCTAATATGTTCATAGCGTTATTCTCCTTTCTCCTGCATAAATTACTTTGATGTTCTCGTACTTGCCTTCCTTCTTGGTGAGGATGCCGTCGATATGATTAAAGGCACCTTTCTTATTGATCAGCTCAACCGCCTCGCTAACGGTCTTGGGCGGAAACAAATCCATGGTAATACGCTTCCATCTGGATTTGGCAAACTGGTCTGCTTTGGGATGGCCGAACATGAGAGGCAAGTGGTAATAATTAAATAAATCCTCACACTCAAACACCACCTTACAATAAAAGTTGCCGCCCTTTGAAGTCATGGGATGGGCGGACACTCGGCTCACATTGAAAATGTTTTCTACCTTGTCTTTCTTCTCATCCGATAACACATAGCCTTCACCAGCTGAACCGCTTTTGGCTAGACCGGGTGCTTTTCTCTCAGGTTGAAAATGAAAGGCTTGCGGTTCGGGAAAGACGTCACCGCATTCACGACATTCCTTAAATGATCTGGGGTTCACTGCGAAACAACTGTCGCACACTTTGATCTTGGCTTGGGCACCCTCATCTTCTGGTATGGCCTCATCCAAACAACCGTGTCGTTGCATGTTCTCGCCATAATCCAGCATTAAACAATTGTCCTTGTCCGGATACTGACGCATACCACGGCCGCACATTTGGACATAGAGTCCAAGACTTTGTGTCGGTCTTAACAGCGCCAGGCAATCGGTTCGGGGCGCATCCCAGCCTTCGGTCAACACGCCTACATTACATAGGGCGTTGATATTGCCTATCTCGAAGTCGTGCAGGATGCGCTCCCTTTCTTTTGTGGGGGTGGTGCCGGTAACAACTTCGGCATTAATGCCTCGTTCCTTGAGGAACAAACACATTGTTTCCGCATGGAGAACCGACACACAAAAGAATACGGTTGCAGTGCGGCCTTTTAAGTAGGCCTTATCCATCCAGTCGTTAAAAATATCAAGCATGAGCGGTTCGTGCAAAGCTAATTTTTCCAACTCGCCCTCGCGATAATCGCCCCCCTTAAACTTGAGTCTAATACCACTGGCGTCAATGACTGCCTTGTTATCAACAGCAAACGCAGAAAGTCGCGAGAGGTAACCATCTTGAACCAATTGTGGGATGGAGATTTGATAGGCTACCTCTCTAAAGAAATGATCTAGCTTGTCACCATAGATATAACCTTGTCCCATGCGATAAGGCGTGGCGGTTACCCCCATGACTCTACAAGGTTTCTTTTCATTCATTGCGTTTAATATTTTTCTATAGCGGGTGGTTGGTCCCGGAGCTATATGATGAGCTTCATCAATAATAATATAGTCAACCCCAGGAATCGCATCCAGTCGCTTTTTGGACGCTAGGGTGTCCCTGGATGCGATCAATACTGGGGCGTCGGTGTCATAGCTTTTTAGTGAGGCGGCTAGAACACCGACAGGTGCATCCGGCCACACCTTTAATAGTTTGTCTTTTGCTTGTGAAACCAACTCTTGTCGGTGCGCCAGAATTAAGAACCGATTATTGCTAGAGCTGAGTTCTTTAATCAGGTGTGAAAACACAATGGTTTTCCCGGCAGCAGTGGGTAAAACGAGGAGTGGGTTGTGATCAATGGGTTTTGCCTGGAAGTAATCCAGTAGTGATCCAAGCGCCTCTTCTTGGTAGTATCTGAGTTGCATCAGTGCACCGTTTCTCCGTTGTCCGAGTTTTCGTCTTCGTTGATGGCCTCGGCAATTTTATTTATAGATATGTTTAATAAATTATAAGCATTTTGTTTGCTGGGCGCAGTAGATAATATGACGTCGGGATGTATGAAGACCAGGACTCTGGCAATGTTCTCTTCTGAAATGCCGCGCTCCTTCCACTCTTCAATTAAATTGTAAAGGTCGTTGATCATGGATTCCCCGGCTTTGATGCCGTCCTTAACCGCCTGGCTTAATTCGTCGTCGTCTTTCATTTTATCCCTGTAAGCCTTCTATCGTTTAATCTCTGTATATAGTTGTTCATTGTGCCGATCATTTTGCCCCACATAGGTAATAGTTCCTCTATCTTAGAGTTAGACACATAGAACCATGTTTGCTCTATATGGCCTTGAAAGCCGTATATTCTACACCATGTTCTTCCCCCACAGCCGTAAACACCTAATAGCTCTAGCCTTGTTGTCTCTTGGAGATCCTTCATGGTTTTTATGTTTAAAGAATCTAAAGTATTAAAAGCTCTTTTATCCAAAAGATAGTCACCGTTAAATTTTTGTTCTAATTCATCACGAAACAACTCATTAAGTAGCTTTGGTGAAAGCAAAAGTACCTGCTCTTTCATAAGGTTCGGATAAAGCGCTTCTTTAATCTCTGATAAGATTTCGTCTTTGTCCATGTCTTTTAAGAATTTCTCTCAACAACCATCTGAGCTGTATCTTTTGCTGCCTTTTCGTTTAGCGTGTTGGCAATCAATAGCATGGCCAATTGTTTCATTTGGTATTCATCCAGGTCTAGCGCCACTATTTCTTCAAACAAATTGAATACGTTTTTTTCTTCAGAATTTATCATTGGTTATTTCCCTACCTTTTATTTATAAAGCGTTAATTGAAAAGGCTTTTTGGTAAACGAGAAGCCTTCTAACTCGTGATCGGAGGAGATCTATTACTCGTCCCAATTGCCGATGGCATTACCCGTGGCAGTTGACATCTTTTGTGTCGTGGCTTCAGCCACTGGTTCTTTTTTTGCCGGCATCGCCTCAGTCATCTTAGGTCTAAGAAATGAAGTGATTTTGTTGGAATCAGGCCAGAAGGTCCCGTCATCTCTGGCGTTACCTTTTTCTATTTCAATCTTTGCATCGAACTCTTGAAAGATGAGTCCGTCCAACAGCTCTTTATTTAAATATTCACCAGGCTTGCCTCCGGTGGCAACGACCCATGCCTTGATGCGACTTAGGGAAACATTATTGTTAAGTGTGAAGTTTTCCCAGAGAACACGATTAACGTAGTTCTCTCCTCCACAAATACGATATTGCACCTTGATGTATTTGTTATTAGCTTGGGAAACTTTTTGTTCCCAGTCCTCGGCTTGTAGTCTATATGTACCGTTTGGTATTGGTTCAAAACTACCGCCAGCGTTATCCTCGACCCCTGTCAGGTCTATATGAAAATCTTCAGACATTTTGTCCTCCTTTGTTTATGGTTTCATTAGGTATAACCGTCGCTTTACAGGCGTCTGTAAAAGCAGGCCAGTTAAAATCTATTCTCTCAGGGAGTTGAAGTCTTGACTTAGCATCAAAAGCAGCGGTTCTCTTCGTGAATAAATAACGTTTATCGCTAAAGGTTTTACCTCGATGTTTCTCATTGAAGCCCTGCCCGGACTTAATCGTGGTAAATTTATGGTTAGCGAAAAAATTAAAGTCGACCCAGGAACGAATCAGACTGGACACTTTTTTATGCGTGTTCAGCTCATAACGGTCGTAGGGTTCGTGTTCCGGATCAGAAAAGGTTCGTATCTGTACATGTGATAGTAGTATGATGTTCATCTTCTTGGCAACAGAGAGTGCTTCCAGGTTTCTTAAGATTCTTGCGAACAACTCATAGCTCTCGGTAAATCCTTTGCCGTAACCCAAAGCTTCAATGGTCTTTATATTGTGCGACTCTTTAACCTGTTCCTGACATAGTCTTTCGGCAAAATCGGTGGTGTCTAAAACAACAGTTTTAAAATTATGTTCTTCAGCGCTCAGAGTTTTAACCTGTTCCATGATGTCGTTATAGGTTTCACAAACCGGGAAGTGGGGAATATCAATAAAGCGCAAGCCGTCCTCTGCACAAATAAAGATAGGCTTGGGGGCGCCCGCGCCAAAGGTGCTCTTACCAATGCCGTCGGTGCCGGTTATATTCATTCTTACTTGTGTGTATGCAGCTTGGTTGCTGATCTTGTCCATTAAACTCATTTTGTCTATTCCTTTTCCACAATTCGTGGAGATTTTGATATTTTAGTTATTGCGCCCTTGTGTAAGATTTTTCCATGATCCGGATAATCCATACAGTAGCTTTGAAAATCTTTTAAGCCTAAAACTTCTTTGGTTTTAAACGGCCATGCGCTGGCAGGTATTTTGTCTTTAATAGAACCCAGGTATTCCTGATCCCAATCTATGGTTCGTGAAAAAGAAATATTAAATCCGTTCTGTGTTGATGATCCCCCTCTGTTTGCAAGGGTTTCAACGTCTATCCCTAAATCGGGATGACTTAATATATCATTGGTGTTTGCTTTGATTTGTCGATCAAGGTCAGCTTTTAGGGCTAACAATTCTCTGCGCTTTGATCGCAGCGCTGTGATGTCTTGCATGATTCTTCTCCCAAAGAACAGTTCTAACTTTTAACTTACTACGGCACTAAGAATAATCTCTTGCAATTTAGATGTCAAGGAATTATTATTCTATTTTTCAAGAAAAATTTTATACATATAAGGGAGAAACAAATGGCTAGTATTAGAATTACACTATCCGAATATATACAAGACGTAGGAATCGAGGCCGTGGCTAAAGACCTGGGCACTTCCGAGTCCACTGTTAAAGCATGGAGATATTATGCGCGTGCACCGCGTGTTAAGCAAGCCAAACAGCTTATGAAACATTCAAAGGGGATCCTTAACTGGGATTCTATTTATGGACTACCCGAAGAGTTAGATTCAGATCGAGCCGTTCGTCAAAAAGCAGATGTTGCTTAAAGGAAACCTATATGAGCTTGATTCTGAATGCGAATCAGACGTGGGAGAAAATCAGCAAGGAAGTTAAAGATGAAATGCTCGACAGTTATTGGGAGCATGGATTCCATTTAATACCTTGCGGTTCGAAAGACGAATACATACCTGAGTATTTTCGTAAACGCCATACGTTTGACACCGAAGAAGAGATAAAGGCACGCTGGGCTAAAGCGCCCAGAGTGAAGTGGGAGCCGTTTCAACGCACCCAGCCTACCCGCCAACAAATGACCCAGTGGCTACAAACCTTCCCGCTCTCCAATTGGGCAGCGATAACCGGCATTAACTTTGTGGTCCTCGATGCTGATTCACAAGAGGCGGTTGAGTTTCTTGAAAGTAAAAAAATTACCGGCACCCCTCTAAAGCAGATGACCCCCAGAGGTGGCATGCATTTCTTTTATAGTATTAATCCCGGCTTGGAGGTTCGTAACTCCGCCGGCCAGAATAAACTCGACATCAGAGGCACTGGCGGCTATGTCATGTTGTGTCCCTCTCACGATTACTTTTTTATAAACGACAGTCACACCTCAATTAGTGACATCGATGAACTGCCGTGTTTACAACCCGAAGACCTACAAAAAATCGCCGAGTTTAATAATGTTGGTCACACTCAGAATGTTATCTCCGGAAAACTTGATAGCGTCGGCACCGACATTGGTACTCGGAACGATAAGTTGGCACGACTGGTCGGGAAGTGGATCAAGGAAGGGTGGGGTCAACGAGACATTATGATTAAAGCCCAGGATTGGAATCAAACCAATATCCCGCCGATGTCACCGATGGAGGTGACCACGACCACGATGTCGATTGTTAACGGCCATATAAAAAGACACCCCGAAGATGTGGAGATGGGAATGCTCCGATGGGAAACCAGTAAATGGGAAGTGCACTTGGAGGACGAGCAAAAGGAAATATTAAAACAGGAAGACCCGATTGAGAACCTCGCAGAAGAGAAGCCGGAACGAGGGCCTCTGGGGTTGTTGCCATGGAAGGACTTTAGCGCACTGGACATTGAAACACCGATTGAATATTGGGGGGATAAGTTTATCTTTCAACAGGCCAGAGTGTTAATGATCGGTAAACCCAAGATTGGGAAGTCGCATTGGCTAGGCGCGTTCGCGACAGCAGCATCAACGGGTACCGAGTTTATGGGTAAGTCTTTCCCCAGACCATTAAGGGTGATGTGGCTACAAGCAGAAATCATTGAAGCCTACATTGCAGAACGAGTGAATTTGTACCTCACGCCTTATGAAACAAAGCCCGAATACATTGAGTCGCTGGGCGAGAACCTCATTGTCAGTGGGCGCTTGCGTAAAAACCTACTGAAAGACAGCGACATTGACATGGTCAGTGAAGAAATCGCCTTTCATAAGCCCGACATTGTGATGTTGGATCCCTTTATTAACTTCTTTGATGGTGAAGAGAACTCCAACGCGGACATTCATAAGCTACTGGGTCGAGTGGATCGACTCATTGAATTGCACAACGTGTGCTTCATCATTGCCCATCATACGGGTAAGGATCGACAGGACGACATGAGTTTCATGTCAGCTCGTGGGGGCAGTGTGTTCGCCGGGTGGTTTGACTCAGGCATTAAGTTACTCGGTGATAAGCCGAACGTGACGCTGTTCTATGAAGCTCGGAATGCGAGGGAGCCGGAAAGTCATGGCGCCTACTTTAACTTTGACACAGGCCTTTGGAACATCGTTGATTTCGATGCGGAAAAACAGGTCGATGAGGTCGATATCGCGCACACGGTGGCAAACTCAATGGACAAAACAAAATTTTATACACGCGCAGAACTGGAATTACAGGCACGCAAAGGCTTAAAGGACCGAGGACTACCCAGTGGCATGGGTAAAGGTAAAGCTGCTGTGAGTTATGTGCAGAAATATTTGGGTGGGCGCGTGCTAACCCATGCAATTCCGGGCAAGCAAACATGGCATTGGCTGGTTAGTAACGAAGGGGTAAAACCCTGGGAGGAAGAATGAAACTTTTAGGATTAATGGTGTTTTTAGCAGGTATGGTCATGGTTGCCAGTGGTCTAGTGTTTATAGACCTGGCATCAATGGTACTCAAGGGCGACCTCTACACACTCAGCGTGTTAGGGTTCTTTAATAACATGTTCTCACTGAACCCGTCAACGGCTACCGTGCAAACGGTACTCAGCGGGTTGTTTATACTGATGGGGTGCTTTATTTGTTTTGGCGGGGCGGTCATGATACGAGTTAAAAGAATTGAGGGAACGATTGATCCCGACCTCATACCGAACTACGAGAGAGTCGGTAAGGGTAGGGTGTTCGGTAATTTCATCGCGTTTCCCACAGAAATGGCGCGAGCGACTTACAACAAAGCAGTGAAGTTGGGTATTGTGAATGGCAACGTTTTGTCTACAAAGAGTAGTGAAAATGAGGAAGAATCGGGTGGTTAAAATAGGGTCAAAATGGGGCAAAACACATGGTATGGCTACTTTGCGTGACTCGTACCATGTGCCTCTGAAACCCCTATATAATAAGGAAAGTATACATGGTACGGGGGTATGATTGTACTATGCCATACCACCGTACTGCCACCTCTACAGCCCTTATGGAATATAGATGGTATGGCGGTACGGTGGTTCGCTCTCCTAAAGGAGAGAGGAAAGAGTTGTATAACACAACCTCCCCTCTACCGCTCTTCCTTGGACAGCGTTGAAAAAAAGAAAGAGATACGAAAAGTATAATGGAAGGAGAACTAATGAAGAAGAAGATTACGAAGAAGCAGAGAGCGTTTATTGATTTGTATGTGTTTGAAGATTTGGGTCAGGGCGAGTGTGCGTTCAGAGCCGGGTATAAGAACCCGGATATTATCGCGCACCGGTTATTGAATGATCCGCAATATGAGCATGTGCAGAATAAGGTGCAGCAGTTGCAGGACCGACAGAGGCAGAAGTACGAGATTACGTTTGAGAAGGTGGCTGAAGATTTGAAGAAGATCAGGGATGCGGCTATGGATGATGGCGTGTTCGGAGCTGCGGTGGCGGCTGAATTGGGCCGAGCGAAGTTGGGTGGATTGATGGTGGACAGGAAAGAAGTTAAGTACGGGAAGATCGATCAGATGGATCGGGAGCAGGTGGAGGCCAGGCTAGCGAACCTGATGAAACAGAATAAGTTGGCGAATGTGGTGAAGGACGTGACTCCGAAACCGGAAGTGATTGGGTCGGAAGTGATTGAGCCGGAATTGGTTGAGCCGGAATTGGTTGAGGTATTGGAGGATGATGAAGATTAGTGTAGTTTGGACTTATCGATCCAGTCTGCACGCTCTGAAGAGAGTGCCTTAAGGTATTCGTCATGGAAGTAGCAATCCGGGCAATCGCCCTCAGGAATTGAATCAATTTTACTGTGCTTGAATTGGCCATGAACCTTACAATCAACCTCAATGGTGACATCTTTTTGAAGCTCGTCCAGAAAGTAATCGGTTATTAGCTCAGCTATTTTGCGGTCATTATTTCTTTGTGTCATACGATTTGTTGGCATCCAGGTCTTGATGAAGAATACAGTTTCCTAGTGCTTTTCCTCTGTCGTTGTATACACTTATTATGACTGAATCTGCATTGGTTTCAATACGAATAGCTAAATCGTTGTGCATAAACCACTGAGTGCTGTCAGCTTTGAGCTGATAATCTGCGGGTTCGAGGACGGAATCGTAGTCGGTTTCGGGCAGCTCCGGTGCTTCAAGCCAACGGATTTTATCCTGGCTGTCTACTATAGCGTCTATTTTATTGTTCATTGGTTTTCTCCCATGACCAGTTTTTGTTGTTGTCAAGATGCCATCCTCTGGATTGAAGCTCTTTTTCTATGGTGTGGACTAGAGCCAGGCTAGGGTTCGGGTTTTTTTTCAGGTCATCATGACGTCTTAAAAGAAAGACATCAGATTCTTGTTCGTTGATGATGCTTTCCCATTGTTTTTGTCTAGCTAGGTTCATCTTATTTGCCACTGTTCCTCCGAGTTTCAATTATTGGTATTAGTATTAACGGTATCAAACACCCTAATATAATTCCAATGATCATGTGGCTCATGGTGGGATCAATAGCTGCTCCTAGACCGTCTGATATGGTGTTTCCCACACCCGCGCCCAGAATTGCACCTACCTGTCCATTGCCTTTAAAGAATCGATCTACCTCTAATCCTGTGTACGCGCCCAGAATGAGAACCCCGTTATCAACCATGCCAAAGATTAATCCGGGCATTATAAAATCAGTCATTGGACACCTCTTCTATACAGTTTATACACGCCCACCTCTCAACATCTGGGAACGCCAATAGTGCTTTGTTTGTGTAGTAAAATAAGTTTTTATTGTTTGATTGCAAAAGGCATTTAAAACAACTTCTTTCAAAAGTTTCGTTGAAAGGTACGCTTACATCAACGGTGCGTATTCGTATTGGTTTAGTCGTTTTCTTTTTTCTTTTTTCTTCGCTCACTGAAAACTCTCCTCATACACTTCCTCGGCAATCTTTACTTTAATGTCGTCTCGATCATCGTCTGCATGAAGGCTGTGTTCCTTGGCCAGCTTATTTATTTTGTCGTCCAATAAACCCTTCTCGTCTTCTGAGTCTATGTCCTGGTAGATCAATTCCATGACGTAATCGTAGTAGTCGTTACTCATATCACCACCCGCTTTTATTATTAATGTTAAAAACAAATGAGGCTCTCTCATCAAAAGAAAGGTGTCTTTTTACATACTCAGAATTTTCACGATCAACGACAGGATGCCCGTATTGACTTTTGACCACCTTCCCGTTCTTGTGTTTTTTGTAAACAGGTTCCAGTTCACGATATTCCACCTCCACGATACCTTCCGCTAACACACAGTCCCCAGAGTAAATATCTAAGTCTACATTCAAGCCGTGGTTTTCTTTTATATACAACTCAATAGCTTCCATGACTTCATAGTAGTGTATTTTAATTTCTATACTCATTGTTTGCCTCTCTTGACCTTTTGTATAGGCCGTCTTTTGATTTTGATTATTGCCTGGTTGATCCAGTCGTAAAGATTTAAGATGATGTTTAATAGTTTAGTCATTACTCACCCCCGTGATTCTTTCAATCGTTTTAGTGAAAAACTTGTCAACAGCTTTTTGATTCTTCTCGTTGATCTTGGTTACTTCTTCCGGTGTGAATTTTGGTCGTTCTTCTGATTGGCCTCCTAGTCTTAGAATTAGGTTTAGCTTATCCCAGATCGAACCCAGGATATTGTCAGGTAATGAGCCAATACCCTCATCAACTAAAATTCTGTTAGCTTCATATAATAATTCATTATCGTTGTTGGCAAACTCGATACACAACTGAATAAGTCTAGCTTCGTCTACTGTGAAAGCCGGTTCTGGTTTGGTTAACGTGTTGTTCTCGTTCATTATTTTTTCTCCTTAGTAGTTTGAAAATAAACAGTAGTTTTTCTACTGTATGTATATTATGGCACAGGAAGGCTATATATATCAAGGGGTATATTGAAGTTAAGAAAAAAAACTGTAACTGTAGAAATACAATAATGGAACGGGAAACCCCCCTTCGTAGACACTTGCTGCGGTTTGAAATGGCGGTTTGAAATGGGAATCAGCTCTGAGCTGGACGCGACATCTGCGCCCGGTGAAATAATCTGCGTGCGTCTGCGGTCTATGAGAATCTGCGAACGCCCGGAGTCATTTTAACTACTTTGGAGAAATAGAGATATCTCCAGGCGCTGCTTTTAGGATAAATTATCGAATCATCCTCTGGGAGAGCTTGTAGACTAGCAGAAATCTGCGTCTTATACAATCTGCACCCCCCCCTATGAT
>Ga0255048_10001267_pt1 | contig 17964 bp, 23 predicted proteins | sample JV7_2_2_MG_FD_183619 | JGI IMG/M metagenome (GOLD analysis project Ga0255048, IMG submission 183619) | Seawater microbial communities from Jervis Inlet, British Columbia, Canada - JV7_2_2 | ecosystem: Environmental > Aquatic > Marine > Inlet | place: Canada: British Columbia | collected 2016-10-06
GTATCAGGATACGGTGATTACGGTATCGTACAAGAGCCGTGTCCTGTATACCTAACGAAGCATGAAAAAATAGGTGCATGGCTATGGCAAGAAGGCAGCGATTGGCTATGAAACAATCGTTGTCTCGTAAGCACTTTATTGTTGACAATAAAACGCGGATGTGCTAGTATGTTAGCAGTTCGTGAGGGTGGGGATAGTCTCCACCACGTACGATAGGAGTAAATCATGACACTAGAAACAGCAGTTAATAAATACGAAACGAAACATAACGTACGTATTGATTACGCCGTACCGCAAGGATGGTTCAATGCCGTAAACAATGCAGACGTTAGCATAAACCCACAGCATTACGTATGGGTTTACAAAAAGGATAGTGGTATCTTTGGCATACCGTTGCATCAAGATACCATTATGGCGGATAGCATAACCGAAGACTTTGATCTCGAACGTGCTACGTTATTGAAAGAAATTAGCACAATCAAATTACTTATCAAAGTCAATGAACAATAACGAACGAGAACTATGGGTACGTAACGACGAAGGACTATACGCTATGTGGCAAGACAGTAAGCTATCAATGCGTATATTTATTACGAAGAAGCGTATGACAATCGACAATTACATAGCATACATACTCAAAAGATGAACAACACATTTAAGCAAAGCGTATTCGGTAACGGATTCACAATGCTATTCGATAACGGATGGAGTGTTAGCGTACAATGGAGCAAGTTACATAAGTGCGATGGCGGCAAGACTACAGCAGAAGTTGCTGTGCTAGATCCAGAAGGCATATTCTGGACAGTCATCGACGATAAGCTAGAGAAAACAAATGACGTAATGCCATACACTACATCAGAGGAGTTAGTAAACATAATAAATATCACTACAACAAAATTATCCTTACCATGAGCAACGCAGTATCAAGTAGCGCAGCCCGCGCTTTCGTAATGGGCAAACGGTTAAGTAAATCTAACACCAGCGTTAGAGCAAATAGCGACGGTAGCGTAGAGATGAGGTTACATGATAACCTTATCGCACGACATACCGTAGAGGACGGTACAAAAGTAACAATGGCAGGATGGGGTACAATGACCACACGTGCAAGGCTCAACGCTATCGTCGATGAGTTAGGTATGCGTGGTGGATTCTGGCAACACAAAGGCGAACAGTTCTACGGTACGCCAGAATCTAATCGTATCATATCAACAAGAGAATGGATACAAATAACAAGATGAAATACGATGGAAAAGAATAACATAATAAAATTCCCTACGAAAGAAGAGAAACCTAGGGTTAAGATAGCGTTACTATCACCACGTACGCACGCACAACAACCATACGGCGAACGAACAGTTATCTTTACAGACGACGATGCGTACGTTAAAATTAAAACAAAAGAAGGTTGGGAGGCTATGCTACAAAGTCATTACATCGAACGAACACGCTTTGATGAAGGGCCACCACGTGTAGACTACAGTTGGGTACGTAAGATAACAGAACCTATCTACGCTAAAATGCGCCGCAGCCGTAAGAAATACTGATGACTACGCCACGCGAGATGAGTAGGTTAACGAAGCGGTTAGCTGCTTACAGTACAGTTGACCCAGATATGCGTAAGTTAACGCAAGATGCCATAACCTTATCGTTTCGTAGTGAACCTGTGTTCATTACAGGTGACACGGGTACAGGAAAGGAGGTAATAGCTACGATACTACACGGCACACGTGTAGATAACATTACAACAGTTAACACAACAGCCGTGACGGATACGCTATTTGAGAGTGAGTTATTCGGTCACGTTAAGGGATCATTCACCGGCGCTTACTGCGATAGAGAAGGCTTAATAGCAAGCGCCGGTGTTGGTACGCTATTCCTTGACGAGATAGGTGATATGCCTGTCACGTTACAAGCTAAGATACTACGCCTTATACAGTTCGGTACGTATCGTAGCGTTGGTAGTGACAAGATACGCACCGCAAGCTGTCGTATCATAGCAGCAACGTGCAAAAATGTACCGCAGTTGATAGATAAGAAGCTGTTTCGTGAGGATCTTTACTATCGTCTATCAACATTTACGCTACACCTCACACCGTTACACAGCAGACGGCATGACATACACCATTACCTAACAAACCATGAGTTATGGTTTGATATGACAGAAAATCATCGTAAACATTTCATAACTTACGCTGACAACGAACCAATTCACGGTAACTATCGTGAGTTAGAACAAATCATGTTACGATATGATGTTCTAAAAGAATTACCCAAGCTAACCTAGCATCTAAAAAATAAAGTTTTAGAAGTTAGCCAACTTGGCACGATTCCTGCTTTATATGTAGTATCTGGCCCCAATCAGGGGGTTTAGAAGTTAAGTAGAACCCTAGCATAAACTAAAACATAAGATATGGCACAACATATTGAACAAACATACAAGGACGGAGACTGGAAGGGATTCAAGTTTACCGTAAAGCAATTCGACAGTATCGTAGAAGCTGCCGAAGGTTTGGGTGAGGATAACGTACTCGCCCTCGTTAACCAACAGGTTGCATCACGCATACGCTCCAAGGTAAAGAATGGTTTACCGAAAGGGCTTGGCGGAGATGATCTTGCTAACGCACAGCAACGCCTCATGGATAAGCACCCCAACGCTGTATTGTTTACAGCCGACGATGCTGACGCATGGCGACCTGACCAACGTACCGAAACGCCTACCGCGCTGTTCAAGCAAGCAAAAGAAGCGTTCAAGGCTGGAGATAACTCCAAGGGTGCGGAACTGCTGACTCGAATGCAAGAGCTTCTGGCTGCTGCATAAAGATAAGCATATCGTAGAGAGGGGCGGCCCGTAAAAGCTGCCCCTCTCTTTTACTCATAACTGCTAACACCGTTATTACATTTTTTATATGGACGAAACTATAGATATTGTCGTAGGGAAATTAAAGAAACCACAGAATTTAGCTGCACCAAAGCACCACCGTTCATCGTATACCAAAGAAACAGCCACAATGGTGCAGCCTATCATGGACAAATTATTAGGTGACGGGAGCGATGTGTTTGTACCAGCAGCCAACACAGGCTATAGCTCTAACACATTGTACGGTAAGCTCAACGATGGCTTGCTATGGCTGATGCACAACGATACGACAGACAAGAATGAAGCGTATCGTATGTTACGTACGCAAGTCTCCATGCGTAAGATGGACGACGGCGTTTTGATATATTTTAAAGCTGCCGTACGTGACATCAAGCGTACGCCAAATAAACCGGCGCTTGAGGGTGTTACAGCCGATGGCGTAAAGTGGCGGCATGACCTACTCTCATGGCTGCAACGCGCACAGGAGGGTGAGATGTTTAAAGCTGATGTTACGACAGACGACGACGATCAACGTTGGGTGTATGATAACATAGCTACACACGCACCTAACGCAGAGGTTATATTCAGCGACGATAACATTAAACTAATACGCTAGTGGATTACATTGTACCGTTAGTGTATATAACACTATTCATTATAGTCTACTGTAAAGTAACTAAAAAATGACGATAGAAACCTTATTAGAATGTGAAGTCAGTATGCTAGAGAAGCTAACTGACGATGAACTACTCACACATTTCCAACCGTACCTTGTCGTATGCCAACCACCTGTTGACGAGCATAAGACAAAGGTAGTTAAGATAAAGCGTAAGTCAGCGAAGGTTTCTTCTGGTGTTAAACGTACGCTAGAAGAACAGATGAAAGAGTTAGCTGACTTACATAGCATAGACTTAGATGCCGAGAAAGCGAGAGACTTACTACCACCAAACCTTAGATGATTACGCTAGATAAAACCAAAGACGGTCGCTACATAGTTAAGATAGATGCGTCACTATACACACAGTCAGCTTGTCCACGTAGGATGTGGTACATGGGCGGGAGAGGCTTACGTTACGATGGTAAGTCACACAAGATGGAGTATGGTACAGCATTCCATAAAGCATTACAAGAATACTACACTACATTTAACACAACGAAAGCTGTTGCAGTTGCCGTAGAACATTACACGCAACCTGACATTCACATACCAGACAATGACTTCCGTGACATAGGACATCTCATTGCTACGTTACATCAATACTTTAAAGAGTATGAGACTATCGACGGCCTAAGACCTGTGATGGATGATGACGGCCCTTTGTTAGAACAACGATTTGCTATACCATACCTTACCGACGGCAACTTACTAGACGTTGTGCTGTGCGGTACGGTGGACATGATAGGTACATTCAACGGCATTAACGTAATCGTTGACCACAAGACAACCGCGCTTATGCAAGTCGAGAAGTACCTTGACTCATACCAAAACTCACCACAGATGATGTTCTACAGTATGATATACAAACAACTGTTCCCCGATGAAGAACGTGGCGTAGTTATCAACGGCATCTTTTTGTCACGTACTGGTAAGAATAAGTTCCAACGATCTACGATAATCACATTCCCGAAGCACGTATTAAATGAGTTTGCCTCACACCTGCATAACATAATCACAGATTTCGCAAACAGTTTATATGCTGTGATAGCAGAAGGTAAAGATCCAGAGGAGGAGTTCTTACCAAACTTCAACTGCTGTCAAACAAAGTTTGGTGAGTGTAACTTCTCACCTGTATGCACTACACCACGGCAAGACGATAGAGAAACTCTTGTAACATCCTTGTTCACTACAACTAACACATACGATCCCTTAAAATTCCAAGCATGACTGATAAAGAAATAAAAATACGTGCGCTAGCAGAGTTCACACGTGAAGCACCACGCAAATTTGACGTAGGTTCTGCGGAACATAATCCAAAGGGCGACAAAGGTTTGTGGCGTATGAGTACGTTACAACTCGTTAAGGCACAAAAAGAAGAAGTAATAGATATGTGGCATTATACTGTCGCATTAGAACATAAGATAAAGGAGCAAGACGCTCTCATACTACAACTAAAACATACAATAGCAAACAAGCACAATGAGTAACGAACAAGACACATTAGATTTAGCTAAATCTATAGTAGAGATAGGTCAAGACGACCCAACCAGAATCATACACGCTATAGACGGTGTGAGTGAAAGTATAGAAAAACTCAACTCAACTTTAGCGGAATCTCTAAGACAGATTAAAGTTGAGTTAGATATTATTTCTAGCAACCTGTAATAGAATAACAAACATGAGTAAAGCAATAATAGGTATCGTAGGTAGCAGTGGTACAGGTAAGTCTACCTCGCTACGCAATCTACCAACCAACAAAACACATATCATAGACCTCGAACGTAAGGGTATGCCCTTCCCCAAGAAGTTCCCTCACGTAGCAGCGTGCGCTAACATCAAGCAGTTTGATTCCGCACTTAACGACGCACTAGCAGACGAAAGCTGCGAAGTGATAGTCATTGAATCGTTCACAAAGTACGTTGAAACGCTTATCGCATTAGCGCAAGCATCATTCAAGGGCTTTGATGTTTGGAATTACTACAACCGTATGATACGTGCAACCTTAGATAAGGTTAAGAACGATCATGCTATCGTGGTGTTCACGGCGATTGACGAGATCGTAGCAGTGGCCCAGCCAACAGGTGATACGTATAACGTACGCCGCATCAAGGTGCAAGGTAAGCAGCACGAAGGTTGCATAGAGAAAGAGTTCCTTATGGTACTGTTCACGGAAGTTAAGCGTGATAAAGAAGGTAACACACGCTACGTGTTTCAAACAAACAGCGATGGTATCACGTCAGCCAAAACCCCGATGGGTATGTTCGACGAGATGTACATAGATAACGATGTAAGCGAAGTCATTAACGTAGCTAAAAAATATTATGCCTAACCAAACACATAACATAGATTGGAATACACTTGTTAACAACAGGTTTTCAACCCTAAAAGATACAACAAAACAACAGCGTAAAGATGTCAACGAAATGTCAAGAACACTAGCAGAGATAATCGAAACTGCTGAGGAGTTAGAGAGTGACATAGGTGATCTGCAAAATGATATAGATGAAAACTATATCGTAAGACCTAAGTGGCCAGAATACTTAGGTATTGCTGAACTTATCGACACGCTCATCGTTGCGCTACCTACACCTGACTATGGTAAACAAGAACAATCTCTGCGACAGTTGCATGAGTTTCGCCAAGCGTGTGCTAAGGCAAACATCGTAGATTTAAATGACATAATAAAACACATAAACAATGGATAAAGAAACACAAGACTACGAGAAGATGCTTGTAGATGTATCTACAGCTACGCATAAACAGGTAAACCTTATCGCAGATAAGTTAGATCTTAACCAGCAGGATGCATTTATGCTAATGCAGACTATCACGATAGAGAAGCTCACGTATCTTATGGCACAGATACTCGAAGGAATTTCTTCCTCAAACAATAGGAGTGCGGTTACGGAAGAACATACGAACAAAGACACTCCCAATATAGTAACATAACATAACATAAAATGGCAATCATCAACTTAGATGAAATCGCAGATAGCGTAAGACCCTATCTCAAGAAGGACACGTACACAGCACGAATACTTAGTGCTGAGTTTACGACAAGCAAGGCCGGTGCGCCTATGGTAGTGATGCAATGGGAGCTAGCTGCTCCCGAAGCAATCGAAGATGACATGAGTGGTAAGAGCGTAAGGATTGCAGGGTTGCAGTTCCGTGATTACCTATCGTTTAGTGAGAAGGCTAAAGAGTTTACGTTTCGGCGTATCAAAGCCTTGCACAAAGCGTTAGAACTCGCGCCAGAGTTTGATGACGAAGACCCTGACGTAGCACAGTATGCTGGTTTAGCTGCTGACGTTACGGTAGAGACTGAGCAGCAAGCGCAAACTAACGATGACGGTACACCTGTCCTCGATGCTAACGGCGATCCTGTAATGAATAATAATTACAGGCTCAAGCGTGTGCTTCGTTTGAATAGCGAACATACGTTGTAACATACTTGTAGTATAGTGGTACACAGTAGCTATTAAGATGCTACGCAGTTTTATAATGCTGCATTGATCGCCACTATGCTACGTTTAATTTATATTGTAACACACGGGTACAAGATTGCTATTAAGATGCAACTGGGTTCGAGTCGCTGACATGACGACTCCGCACAATGTTTCAATGGTTGGCATTGTGTGGCATTACCTGAGTTGATCGCCTGTGTGTTACAATATAAATTAAACTCATGCCAGTAACCATACAACATACACCTGCACAGCTACCGTATAAAGGATTAACAGTAATACTAGGTAAGCCGTCACGATTTGACCGCGCTCAGTTACTTAGTGGATACGCAGGGCAGTTATTCTACAACGCCCTTAATCCTATACCACGGCAGACTATTGATGTTACGCTGGCGGATAGCATAAACCAGTACCCAGTACGTGAAGGTACTAAAGTTGTTCTATTACTTGGGCAGAAGGCGTTAGACTTATACAAGTCTGGTGTTACGCTAGATGAACAGCGCGGTTGCCCCTTCATCATCGACGGCATCACGTATGTATGCACGTATGAGCCACAGGAATCTGTTGATCGTATGGCATACTTCAACCCCAACGATGCAGATAACGTAGGCGCAGAGAATGACAAGGGCCGACACGGCAGAACACGACGGCCCAATCGTAAGTTCTGGTTGTCACGTGACGTTAAGAAAACCATAGGGTACTTGACCATCCCTCCTGTAGTAACTAAAGCCAAGCATATCTTATGGCCACGCGCCGATGATATAATCGCGAAGTTACTAAAGCATAAGAACGAGACTATGTACTTTGACATAGAAACGAATCGTTCACTAGAGTTAACGTGCTTCGGGTTTTCGTTTGACGACAAGGAAGCATGGTGTGTGCCTATGGTAATATCACCGTACGCTGGCTACTACTACGAGGATACGCATAAGATATTCCGTGCGTTAGCTGTGGCCATGCGAGACAATGAGGTGGTCATCCACAATGCGTTGTTCGATCTCTTTGTCCTAGCATACAAGTACGGCATCCCCGCACCACGCAAGGTGTACGATACAATGCTGGCGCACCACAGGCTGTTTCCTGAGGTAGAGAAATCCCTAGGTCATTGCCTTGCGCTGTACACAGACCAACCATACCATAAGAACGAGGGTGTCTTTGATCCAAAGAACCACGATCAGCGTGAGAGTCTGTACGAATACAACGCCAAAGATGTTATCTCTATGGCACTACTCAAGCCACAGATAGATGCGACAGCAGCAAACTTTAAGGCAACTGACAGCATACGCCAAGTTAATGAAAGCATTGTGCCGTACCTCACGGCTATGTTACAGGGGATTAAGTATAACTCAGAGAAGCTCGATGACATCATCAAGCATAACGACAGGTATCAGAACGAACTGCTACGTTTCCTGCGCTTGCTGACAGGCAATGACCTTAACCCTAACAGCCCCAAGCAGGTATCAGCATACTTGTACAATAGGTTAGGCTACAAGAAGCCATCGAAAGATGTAACGTCTGAGAAGAACTTACTACAGATTAGGTTAAAGTATCCTAGTAACCCTATCCCCACAATCATACTACGCTACCGCGCTTACGCAAAAGAAAGTGGGCAGTTAAAGTTTCCTCCGTGGAAAGGTGATCGTATAACAACGTCATACAATCTAGCAGGAACAACCTCCTACAGACTAGCATCTCGGCGCTTACTTGGTGAGTGGGGTACTAACGTACAGAATTTCCCGAAGAAGTTACGCAAGCTGTTCGTACCTGACGAGGGTAAGGTATTCGTGCAAGCCGATCAGTCAGGCGCAGAAGCACTCGTCGTTAGTTACTTGTGTTCCGCAGGGAATTTCCGACGCTTGTTTGATCACGGCGTTAAGTCACACGTTTACGTAGCATTGCGGTTGTTCGCAGAAGTTTGGGAAGCGCGTCTCGGTGAATCTATTAAACCGTACACGGATGTAGACGTAGCAGATCTAGTTAAAAAGCCACGCTGGAAAGAACTACGTGACATCATAGCATCCTCCGACACATGGAGCGCAGACAAACGCTATTACTTCATAGCTAAGATGGTATGCCACGCATCTAACTACGGTATGAAAGCACCAACGTTTCGTGTGAACGTACTGCAAAAATCTAAGGGCGCAGTTAACTTAACGAATAAACAAGCTACGTATTTCTTAGAAACGTATCACTCATTGTTCCCTGAGATACGTAAGTGGCATAGAGACACGATAGAGAAGCTAAAGAAAGAACGTATGTTACGTAACCTGTTTGGCTACCCACGTATGTTCACACAGACTGTAGAGCCATCCATGTTTAAGGAAGCATACGCATTCGTACCACAGTCTACCGTAGGTACGATCACAAACATGGCGTTCACCGACTTGTATCATAACGAGCGTATCATAGAAATGGGCGCTGATGTGATACAAAATAATCACGACAGCGTTCTATTGCAATGTAAGCCAGAGGATGCGGATGAGGTTTGTGCGTTAGCGTGTGAAGCACTCAACCGTGAGATGACCTCACCGTATGGTGAGAAGTTTAGTATGCGCTCCGAGGCGTGCGTTGGTAATAACTGGGGAGAGATGGACTAAAATAATGGATACAAACCTTGAGCGTTGGCGTTACTTTTTAAAAGATATAGAATCCCCAGAACTGTTTATCGACTGGGGATTTTACAGTATGATAGCAACAGCACTACAGCGCCGTGTGTGGTTGTACCCTGACACATTCACCCTGTACCCTAACCTGTTCGTCATACTCATAGGCCCACCGGCTGCTGGTAAGTCTCGTATCATATCACAGATCAATGAGTTCATACGGAACCCAAAACTCATACGTAAGATACCGGCGAAAAAGAAAAACAAAGTTGAGATACAACCCTTCTATCCGTTGAGCGCGGATACGATAACACAGGAGGCACTCATACAATACATCGTACGCGAGTGCGGTAGAGATTTCTTTTACCAGAGTGATGGTAAACGTGTACGTGCTTCGCACTTCTCCGTAGGTTTCATGATCGAAGAACTTGGTGTGCTGTTACGTAAGAACTGCGAGAACATTGTTAATATGATGAACCAGTTGTACGATAGCCGCGACTTCACGTACAAAACTAAACACCAAGGTACAGATGCAATTAAGAATGTGTGCGTAAATATCGTAGCTGGCACAACGCCATCGTTCATACGCTCAGCATTCAACGCCGAGATCATATCACAGGGGTTTACGTCACGTGTTATCATGGTGTACGGTGACGGGCCTAGATTCCTACGCCAATTCCCTGGCGTAACAGACGAACAGAAAGCAGCGAAAGCTAAGGTAGTAGAACATCTAGCTAACTTACAAAATGTCAATGGCCCTGTTACGCTATCCGATGAGTGCGAAGCATTCCATAAAGAAGTTTACGAGAGCGGACAGTTAACACAGCAGCGCGTTAACATGGATCACAGACTCGATACATACTATGGGCGTAAGAATGTACACTTACTAAAGCTATCTATGATAATGCACTTCATGGATACGACGGATAGTATGGTAGTGGAGAAGGTAAGCATGGAACGGGCGTTGCGATTCCTCGCACACACAGAGATACGTATGCACGAAGCATATGTTACGGGTGGGCGCAACTCTCTTGCTGGTATACAACGTCGTGTACTGGAACACATTATCAACAGCAATAAAGCTGTACCGTACAAGCGACTATGGCTTACGTTTGTTGATGACTTAACAAAGGATGACTTAGATCAATGTATAGAATTTCTGTTAGCAACAGATCAGATAAAGAAAGATGCTAGCGGATTCAAAGCACTTGTTGAACAGCCGACAAGTGTTTCTGACTACTTATAGGCTGATATAAAATAATCATGTACAGAAAAGATACGTTCGAAGTAACTATAGAACTAGACAACAGTGAAGAAGTTATGACTGATGTCTATTATACAGAAGACAGTACCGTAACTTACTCCTGTCAAATCATGGGTGAGCGCGGTACTGATGAAGGCGCACACACAGAAGTGAAAGGAATAGACAATGACATAGCGTATGAAAACGCCGACGGTAAACGTCTTGATTTATCTGAGGCAGATAGAAAACGCTTCCGTGATAAAGCATTCAACGACACAGAAGAAGCAGCACACGAAGAAGCGTGGGAGGCACGGTATGACGACAGGTAAAGTTATTTATACAAACCTCAGAGGCAAACGTGTTATACTAGCAAAGCACGTAGGTAATACGATTATGCGTGAGCTTCCATTTAAACAATCTGTTCTGTGGAAAACTAAGTCTTTTGGTTTTAATAAAAAGCTACTTGATTATGCAAAGCAGAACGATGTCGAGAAGTTTATCTTCGCAGATCTGGAAAAGAAAAACTACGTACAAATAGGCATGGATGTAGTGTTACGAGAAGGCTCAGAAGATAACTACGGTCATGGCCTAAGCTGGTACGTACCTATGGCTGTTGGCGTAGAGCTAGATACTTATACACCTGCGCCTTACTTTGATAAGAAAGAAAACGTAGTTATATTATGAAACTAAAACAGCTAGCAGAAGCAGCTGCCATATTTTATGCTATACCATTCAAACAGCTCATAAGTAAAAGCAGGAAACATATCTACACAAGACCACGACACGTTTGCCAATGGGTTGCTATTGATGCAGGGTATAATAAAAGTATCGTAGCAAGGTTTTGGAATCTTGATAGGACAGCAGTGCATTATGGTTGGAAGATAACAACTAACAGATCAGAGACTAACACATCAGATGCAGCAGAGTTGCGTAGGTTTCTGCGGTACTTAAATAAACATATAAAACAACATGAGTAAAAGAGCGTACCACGTAGACCCCTATCAAAATCTTATCACACAGGTGTACGTAGGTGAAATGTTTACTGACATCCAAGAGCAGTTGAAGTGTGACGAGTTTACTATAGCATACCGTACACCACTAAACGATGTAATGTACGTAGACGATTGTTACCTAATACGTGGCGTAAAGAAACCGGCGTTTTTCTGCGTGCTGGAACATTACACGCAGCCGATAGGTGGCTACGGTTTGCTAGTAGGTACGACGGCAGAAGGCAAAGATCAACACGTACAAGAAAACATTCTTGACTTCGCTATGGGCGTGAAGTGGATGGAGATTTTATGAGATGCTGTACGTACGATTTGACAAGAAGTTTCTTTGCCGGTGTTAACTCTGTCTTGTTACGTACCCACTCATTGAAAATGCGCTGCCAGTATCTATCACCCCGCGCCGAGAACCATCCCTCTTGCCGCGTCAGGTACTCACGGTAGCGCAAGAACTCCTGCGCCCCTTCAACCGTGTCAGGCGAAGGCATAGTCTTGTCAGGGATAGCGTACAGCCCTTGAGTGTATGACTTGAGTTTATCGCCGCGACCCTTCGCTCTACGCCGCTGCTCCTCAAACGCTTCGGGTAATGCTTCGATTGCTTCCTCAACTGTATCCGCTTCTTTAAACTCACGTGTCTTAGGACGTAGCATACGATTGCCAAGTCCACCTACCGGCGCTGCACCTCTGATACCCTCGAACCTGCGGAAGATACGCAAGTCACGGCGTATGTTTTGTTCGTTCACACGCTCACGGCCAAGAGGTAACAAGCCCAGCATATCATTGTTCCACATGATACGATACGTTTGATGTGTGTTACGTATCGTTTCATGTATCGCTTCAAATATTGTAGGCAGTGGATCTTCGCCTTCTTCGATAGCTGTGACCGCATCGAATATAGGTTCTGTTAGTGATTGACTGAGGAAATCCCAAGCAGGGAATACGATACCTGCGCCCTGTGGACGTTGGCCACGCGCAAAGTTCATCATGTCATTCCCTAGCGCAGATGCCACACCAAAATAACCAGCGTAGTTAAGGGAGTCAGCTACAGCGTATGCTATCTCCTCTTCGTCACCTTCCCTAACCGCTTCCTCAAGTGTTGGGTTAGCGCGGAACTTGTTGTTAATCAGCTCGGACAATTCAATTAGCAAAGTGCCGGTGAATACTGAACCTAGCGTAGCCTTAATGAATGGTCGCCAGTCACCTTCGTCCATTGCAGGTCGCACTATCTCACGCCTCATGGTGTTAAACTTCTCAATGTTCCAACGTGCGAGCGACGTGAACATTGACATGGAACCACTCATCGTCCACGATGGAACACCACGCACATCGTACGTACCTTGATTACCTTCTACCCACGAAGCAGCCATACGATCCAATGCGTCATCAAGAGTCTTGTCGTCTAGCGTAAATTCGTCAGCCTTATCTGCGTGACGGCGAAGTTGTTCCACGTCCACACCAGACATCTCACCTAGCCTACGCATATTGCGATCTACAGTTATGTCCGTACCTTTCGCAACGCCCATGTGTTTCAGCACAACAGCGCGACCTAAGCCAAACTGTGCCGTACGTGTGATACGCTCCAGCGGTGTACGTCCGCTATATTTACTAACAATATCAGACCACCTGTTAGCAACGTCAGCTAACTTATTGTGTGTTTCCGTAGAAAATTCAATGCGGTTAGCGTGTGTCTTGTTAACACCGTACAAATGAGATTGTATCCAGCTCCTACTAAAGTCTTTAAGCGACGAGATCATTAAGCCCATGTCCCTGCCACGCAAGTGCGGTAATGAGAACACGTATGATGAACCTAAGTCACGTGCGCCAGACATCAAACCTAACCAATGACTAACAACAAGTCTGTTAGCCGTGCGCCCGAACAACTCGTCACCTTCGTAGTAACCTAAGTAACCTTTAATGAAGTCTCTTACGTTCTTATCAGATGTCTGCGCTTTGTTAACTTCATAACCCTTTAGCGTAGTGGTTTCAACATGGAAAGGATTCTTACCTGTAGCATATGTAGGTACGTGTTCGCCAGTCTTAGGATCTTTAATGCCTAAGATTGAACGAACATCTGGGTTCTGTTCCATGTTCTTAAAGAACGAATGATCTTTCGACCACCTACGGAAGTAACTTGTAAATGTGTTAGCTGCACTTGGCTCAATCCAGTTGAATCTTCCGTCAGCATCTTTAGTAAGCGGCAACCCAATGCCCTCTGCCTTACGTAACGCACCAAATTTCGTAGAACCTAAGTGCGCCATGTCGTTACCAGCGAGCCGCGCAACGTACGCATCCACAGCTTCTTTTATCTCATCGTCAGAGATGTAGTTCTTATGTGTCTCATCCTGTACGCGATGTGTTTTCCACCAGTCGGATAACTCTTTCTTAGCAGCGTCACGTTTTGCAGCATCGTTGCCAGAGAGTTCACGCCACTTTGTTTGGTTAAGAATTTCCGGTGAATACTCACGATACGCACCAGGTTCTGTAAGCTCACCAGTCTTAGGATGATAGACTTTAAGACCTGCTTCGATGTCTAGCTTACGTGATTCTGTATATTGGTCACGAAACCATTCAACGTAATGCTTTACTACGCTATCTGGTTCGTTGTATTTAGCTAAAGTTTCTGCTGGGATAGGATGCACAAGCTCACCAGTCTCAGGGTCTGTGCGCCTAGCGTGGGCCATGTAAATCTGTACGTGTTCCGCTTCAGCCGCTGATAGCTTTACGTTACCCTGCTCAACTAACTCAAAGTTCTGGATGAACTGGCCATCAAGTGTCTGTGCATCACGTGCCGTTGCGTTCATAGCGTTCGCAACTACTGAGGAAGCGCGGCGTTCTTCAGAACTTTCGCCGGTCATGCGTATGCGATCCACGATGCTATCTAAAAACCAAGGGCGTTTAGCTGCGGGGTTAGATGAGAAGTGATCCGTGTAGGATGTTAGCTGATAGTCTTTAACATCACCGAGATACTCGTCAGCATCCATACGTTGTAAGCGTTTGCCACCGTAGTATTCGTGCAGTTGATCTGTGGCTGCGTCGAATGGCTCACGGAAGGCGACGACTTCTCTGGAGTATAGATTTGTGGCACGGTTTAATTGAGTTATAGTTAAACCATCATAACCCATTGCACGTAACACAGTATTTATATTACCACCCAAAGCTACGTCAGCACTAGTAACTAATTGCCTAGTTGTATTAGGTAACTGTCGGTTAGCATCCTTCATGCGTCTGTAAACAGATGACTCAATAACGTCTCGACCCATTTCACGACCTTTTGTAATAATAGAATCTCTAAACGCTTGCGGATCTGCTTGTATGCTATCTAAATCAAGTATGTTTTTAAAGTTTGTGCGTATAGGTACAAGGCCACCATAATGAGCTGCATCTTTTTTAATATGTGTCATGTATATACCACGACCATAATTACTATGCTGGCTTAACTCCTCACCCTTAAAACCTTCACGACGTACGGTGTCTGCCTCTGACGAACCATGATACATCTCCATCCCATTCACTACCTGCGCTATCTCCTCCCCGCTCATCTCCGCAGGGAACGGCTTACTAGCAAACCGCGCTAACGCTTTCTGCCCTTGCTCTACAGTATACTCGCCAGACTTAATACGCTTCATCATGTTAGCACGTACACGCTTACTGTACTGTACTGATGTATCGTGCATGGCTACCACCTTCAGCGCACCATTTAGTTCTTTAGCGTTAACTCGTTGAAAGCGCATCCACGGCGGCGTATAATCGCTATTCTTTTGTAAGAAGTTAGCATACTTATGTAGCGCAATCCTAAGTAAGTTTGAACTTTGTAATTTACTAGGCTCATCACCAGATCTTAACCTAAGCTGATCTTCAAACAACTCCATTAACGTAGGTGGAGTTAATGAGTCTGCTTCATCTTTTGCAGTACGACCAGTAAAACGCTCTGTTGCTTCAGACGCTACAGCAAAAGCATCTTGATGATTATGTTCTTTCTCGTCCATCGTGACGAGCTTTCCGCGTTTAAGGATTCTAGTACCTGTTCTACGCTCCTTTTTATACTGATGCAAACGTTCAACCATATAGTCATGAACATATGCTCGCATATCTTCTGGAAGTTCTGGCAGTTTAACATTGCGTGGCCTAACATCAAATTCATCACGCAAGCGAAGCTCTGTATCTTGCCACTCATTATCAAACTGTGCTGAATTAAATTCATCGTCACTCCCCACATCCCTAGCATAACGTGACCGCCCCAACACAGGCCCAAAGTTATCATACGGAGACTTAACAACGAGATCAGCTAGCAGCGCATCGACTTGCTTCGGCTGAAGTGCGGGTGCGCGTTCGCCGCGCATAGCCATCCAATCAGCCATGCGGTTAAGAACTTCCTCCGCGTCTATTGACTTCTTGTCCGTATACTTCGGAGTAAACCCCGTAGCTGCATCACGCTCTAAACGCCAGTCACTAAACCATTTCTTCAACCCGCCAATGAAACCTTCTGGCGGATTACTCATACGCTTCTCCAGTATCTTACCGCCGCGCTGTACTATCTGCTCCTCAGCCCACGCGGTACGTTCAGCTAACGACTTGCCATCCGCTACCATCTTTTTGTAGTACGGATCTTCTTTGAACATACCACTCTCTATATGTTCGATAAGACGCCGATGCTTTGGATTAAGGCTACGCTTCAGCACTTGAACTATGCCATGCAAATACTCATGCCAAGGTGTGTCGTCGTCATGTAATGTATTTAAGGTAGCAGCGTGTGCTTCTGTATCATACTCACCTTTAATCTTAAACGTACCCTTATCATCCCGGCCCTTTAGATCAGCGACAGCTTCGTTCATCGTCATGCCCTGCTTGGCCATAAGCCCTTGAACTGCCTTATGATACTCAGCATCGGCTGGCTTAGGCTCTGTCTTGCCCTTACCAAAACGCTTATCTCTGTCTTCCGCTCGCTCTTTTGCCTTAGCTGTCTTTGCGATTAAGTCTGCTAGTTGCTTCTTCAAGGCAGCTCGTGTCTCTAACGCTTCCGTATGACGTGCTTGCGCTTCTTCAAAAGCCTTCTGTAGTTTTTGTGTCTTAGCTCTTATCTGCCTGACCTCATGGGCAAGGGGATTATCTTTTAAAATCTTTTCAGACTGTTCTTTTATTCTAGCGTTGGCAGACTCTGCTTCCTTAAAAGTCTTTAACGTATTCTCAACATCTCTACCAGCTTGTTTCTCAGCTTCAAGTAACTCAGCTCTAGTAGGATAGTCTGACTTCTTGAGTAGCTTGCGTGCATCTTTGGTAGCAGAGTATTCTATAACAGCCTTGTCAGTCTCAGCACGATTCTTGTAAACTGCTGCTTTGTGTTCACGGCCTTTTACTACAGCAACCTCGGCAGCCTCGATTTCTGTGAGAGGCCGTAACATACCCTTCTCATCTAGCCACGCTTTTGAGTCAAGCCCACTACGACTTATGGTAGCACCTACTTTACCAAACGCTCTCGTAGGTTCTGTAAGTAAGCCACCGAGTAAACCTGCACCAGCTACTCTGCCCCAGTTAATATCCTCGTCGCTCATGGCTTGTACGCCAAGGTCAACACCAGCTTCAACTCCACCACCGACAGCTACGTTACTCAGTGCGTATCGTTGAAGTGCTGTCTGTGTGCCGAGCGGCGCATTCTTAACTGCGCCAAAAACATTCTTGAGTACGGTAGGTGATGGCCTAAAGAATGCCATCGACGGCGCAGCTTGTCCTGCGAATGTTAACCAAGGATATTTTTCGTAAGCTGCTTGACGTTGTAGGGATAACGCTTGTTGTTCTGCGTCATCTAACGCTGCATCTTCTGCGGCTTCCTGACCTTTGCTGCCAAGGTAGCCTCCAGCTAAACCACCTAGCGCACTTAATCCTAGCGCACCCCAACCGAGTGGCCCACTCATGAGTGCTAACGGCGTAGCAGCACCTACCACACCACCTATCGTACCACCGATACTAGACTTGAAGCCAGTACCCAAAGCGCCAGCGGCTGTTGTTTCGCGCTTCTCGGCTTCTAAAGGAGAAACTAATTCATATTGCTCAGGATCATAACCATTAGCAATAAGCCAACGACGCTGTTCTTCTGGGGTCATCTGATTATACGTTCAGCTGCGCTAGATGGAGATGTTA
>Ga0255048_10001268_pt1 | contig 17949 bp, 26 predicted proteins | sample JV7_2_2_MG_FD_183619 | JGI IMG/M metagenome (GOLD analysis project Ga0255048, IMG submission 183619) | Seawater microbial communities from Jervis Inlet, British Columbia, Canada - JV7_2_2 | ecosystem: Environmental > Aquatic > Marine > Inlet | place: Canada: British Columbia | collected 2016-10-06
CAGGAGAAGTGCTATTAGAAGGATCAGTGGGTAGCGTGCTACTCGAAGTAGAATAAACAGTAATCCACGCCAGCGGCGGCGACGGCAAAGGCCAGAAGGACCGGAGCTTCGACCAAAGGGCGATAACGGAGAAGATTATGGCAGATGGCGATCTCAGGACCTCGGCATTTGATGAGCTATTAGCCGCGGCAGATGCGCTAGACATGTTTGTTGTTCTCGACGTGTCGGACACAACGGGCGACAACGCAGGCGCAGGCGGGCAGCTTAAAATCATCAGTCCCGCCAACACTCAGGCCACGTTCGTCACCGACGCCTATGTGGGCGCACTCGCCAGCGTTGCGGCAAATACGGCGAAAAGCACAAACGTCTCGACGACCCTTAGTGCGGGTACAGTAACAGCTACTACATACGGGATAACCTCTGACGGTGGTGTTGATGATATTGTACTGCCAGAGGCCACGACTTCAGTAGCCGGATTACTCGGTGCGGCCAAGTGGGACGAGATCGTAGCCAACTCCCTCAAAACCACCAATGCAACTCATAGCGGAGATGTAGCCGGAGACACTACGCTAACGATTCAGCCCTCGGCAATATCCGGCCTTGCGCTTGTAACGGCAGTTTCGACCGATATGGTGTTGCTCTGGGACGCGACGGACTCCGCATTGAAGCGTGCCGATGTTGCAGACTTTGTCGGGAGTGGCGATCCAGATCAGAATATATTTGAGACGGTCGCGGGCGACTCGGGGACGAGTCCTGTTGCCGATTCCGTGACGGATACGCTCACCATTGCTGGCGGCACAGGAATTGACACGGTGGGCGATTCGGGCAGCGACACGATTACTATTGCGATTGATGCCACGGTTCCACAGTACGCGGTTCTTGGCTCGTACACAAAGCCTCAGTTCTACGCAGACGAGACGATAGCCTTCTCCGTCACTCTCGCCATTGATCTGTCGGACGTTCAGGTGGGCCATTGCGTCATGACGGACGATATGACGGTGAACTTCTCGAATCCGCAAGCGGGTTGTTCCTACACGTTTTATTTCGAGCAGGGCGCAGGATTCCCACACGTAATTACTGATTGGGATGTAGGAACGAATGTAATCTGGTCAGGTGGTGTACCTCCGGTGCTTGCTGTTGGGTCAGGAGAAAATACAGCCGTTACGCTTCAGTACATGGACGGTGTATTGTACGGATGGTTCGGCTACGGTATTGGCTCTGATGTTCTAGCGTATGATGCGAGAGTTCAGCAGTTTGCCGATCTCGCTGACCCTGCCAACCCTTCCGCGCTCGTTTACAACGGTTCCGTAATGGCCTATTACGAGCTTGGTGGAAGCGATGTCATTATCATGACGGGCACAACCGGGACGGACGGATGGGTAGCTAAATGGAACTCTGATGGGGATTTAGTTGACGGCGTAGTTCTTCCGACAGGTGCGCTTGCGGGGCTTACTGATACACAATTATTTACGAACAAGAGTTTATCCGATCTCACCACGTTTATTGTTGATTCAGCCGATAATACTCGAAAGCTGACTTTTGACGTAGGAACGATAGCTACCTCAACAACGCGAACGATCACGATGCCGAATACCGATGTCGACCTGACAGACATCGCTACAAATTCCGCGAAGGTATCGAACGCGACACATACCGGCGATGTAACAGGAGCCACGGCAACAGTCATTGATCCAACTGCCATATCAGGAAAAACACTTGTTACGGCAGTAGCAACTGATATGATCTTGCTTTGGGATGCTACTGACTCAGCAATTAAGAGAGCGGATATTGCTGATTTACTTGCAGGCAGTGGCGATCTCTTGGCAGATGGTACGATTCCCTTAACCGCTGATTGGGACGTAGGCGCGTTCACGATTACAGGAACAAGGTTTATCTCAGACATAGCCACCGGAACGGCTCCATTTACGGTGTCCTCTACTACTGAGGTTGCGAACCTACAGGCCGCAACAGTTGGAACCATAGCAGGACTGGCTCCCGACACGGCAACGACACAAGCCACGCAAGCGGCCATAACATCAGCCGCCAATCTGGTAACGGTCGGTGCGCTCAACGCAGGCTCTATAACGTCTGGCTTTGGTGCTATTGATAATGGCGCGTCTAACATAAGCACAACGGGTGCCATCGCAGGCGGCACCCTTGAGCTAACGGACGATGACGCGGTATCAAGTACCGTACTCAATCTATACAACCCGAATACTACTGACGATGCCGCGCAGGACTTTACCTGGTCTACCGATACAACGGGCGTCGGCGCAGCCAGTAATGTTGAACATACGTCGATAGTCTCGCAGGTCACAACGCATGATCACGCAACTTTGGCCTCTACGCTTGGCTTCCACATAGCGATAGCGGGTACAAAGACGTTCCGCGCCTCTATTGATGCGACTGGCTTTACGTCTGTTGGGACGATAACGGGGACAACCATAACCACTTCTGGTGCTCTCGAACTCGGCCACGCCACAGACACAACGATTGCGCGGGTGAGCGCAGGGCTTGTATCCATCGAGGGATCGAACATCTTAATGGCCTCGAATATCGGAGGAAGCGTGCAGGCGCAGGGTGATGTCCTTGACGATCTGAATACGCTCGGCGCGAACGCGGCAGATAGCGAGTTCTTGGTAGGAACAGCGGCAGGGGCTTTGGCTTGGGAATCAGGAGTCACAGTACGGACAAGTCTTGGCCTCGGCGTACTTGCTGTTATGGCTGAAGACAACGAATCTCTAATTTTACATACACAGGTGTTCTCATAATGCCAACAATATCTAAAGCTGATTTATCAGGTGCTACAGACGGGATGCCGATCAAGGTCGTTGCCACAGCAACGCTTGGGACGACAATCCATACAGGGGTTACAGGAACTACTGATTTTGATGAGGTGTGGATCTATGCCACAAACTCAGATACAGTGGCTCGAATGCTGACGATTGAGTATGGCGGGGCGACTGATCCAGACAACTTAATTGAGCAAGAGATCCCGCTGACTCCCGGCGGTCTGGTTCTCGTTATCCCCGGTCTATTGATCCATAATGCTAAAGTCATTACAGCTTTCGCAGCAGCAGCAAATGTCATTACTCTCACCGGGTTTGTGAATCAGATACGTGCGTAGCCGACTGCCAGGAAATATCACCCTTGATCCTGAGTTCATGAGGATACGCAGGCCAAGGTTTCGGCCTTTCGTAGAGTCTGGCGGCGGCTCTCATGACGGAGACGATCTAAGGACAAGTCTTGCCGCGTGGTGGTCGATGGACGAAGCAAGCGGAAACCGCGCTGATAGTCATACGAACGGATACACCCTGACGGACGAAAATACCGTTACAACAGCCACGGCAGTAGTCGGAGCTAATGCGGCCTTGTTCGACGATGCTAATACCGAGAAGCTTACAAGGGCCAACGGAGCCGAGGCCTGGCACCTTAATACGGCAGATTTCACTATTGCTGCGTGGGTGAAGTTTACAGCCTTTGATACGGGCGCTCCTCAGATGATATTCAGCACCGGCGGGTCCACCAACACCAATGAAGGGCATGAAGTAGGCGTAGATGCGGTGGGTCAAGACTCATACATACAGATGTCGAATGGCACGACCCGAATCAGGGACACTACAACGCCTTTCGATATTGCAAGCCCGTTAGCAACGGCAACGTGGTACTATTTTATATGGGAGTTTGATAGAAGCGCAAATGTAACCATAATGGTCAACGATTCGGCTCAATCGTCCTTTGCGATGGATATATCAAGCCAGTCGGCAGATGATATTGCAGGGTCCTATGAACTACGACTAGGCACCCGCGCAAGTGCAAACGGCAGGTTTTTGAACGGTGCGCTTGATGAAGTAGCGATATGGAACCGGGTCTTAACGTCAGCAGAAAAGACGTGGCTTTATAACTCAGGCTCAGGCCGTGCATACTCAGAGACTATCTAATGCCAACGCCCGCGCAAATACGAAACAAGATCAACACGCTACTTGCTCCGTTTTGGGCTGATGTCCAGGCTCGGCAAGCGGCGTACTTCGCTACGCATGGTCAGTACTGGCAAGGACGCGAAACCCATACGGCAGAGATCGAACATACCGGATCTGTAGATGCAGAACGCAAAGGGGACAAACTCAGCGATGTAGCAGGATCGGTAGTCGGATCATGGAAAGATTTTAAGCCTGGTATCAATACACTTGTTCTTCCGTGCCGCTTCAGAATGGATGTATATGAATCCGAGCAAGGGCATGGCTATACGCTTACGGCAAGGTTCAAGCACAACGGGCGCGTATTCGAGCGCAGGGCGAATGTTGGACCGCTTAAAGACCGCACCCATGATTGGAGGGAAGTATTAGAGGACGATGAATAATGCCGAGCGCATGGAAAAGAATACCGATAATCGCCAAATACCGCAATACTGCGGAAGGGCTGAAGATAGAGATTGATCCCTTTTGGATTCCGCCCGATGCGAAGGGAATGGAGAAGTATGAAGGGGCCGAGCCAGTAATTGAGATAGCAGAAGAACCAATAGAAGAACCAGAACCGGAAGAACCAGTGTTCACACAGCCAACAGCACCAGTACCGCAGGAGTTTATACTAGATCAAGGAGCGCAAACGCGGCCCGATCAGACCACTCTCATGCCGCAGGACCACCAATATGAGATTGATGCTGTGGACTGGATGAAGGGGCTTGTATTGGCAGATGTTGACCATGAGATTCCTACTGCAACGTGGGGAACGTGGGATGAATCGTATACCGATGTAACGGAGCTTGTGACACTTTTCGCCTCGGTCGATAGTGATTCGAGTTTCGGCATTGACAACCCCACGAAAGCGGCTGAGTCGGCTCCGAAATACTGGCTCTACGATGCGGGAGAGGCAGACACAGGTTGGCATAGGCGGTGGGTGGATCTTGGCGGTAATTATCCTTTCATTCCAAATGACGGAAGTAGTCAACAGTCACGATACAGCGCCGTGGGAATCCTTCAGTGGACGATTCCTACCTACACCAAGACGGGCGGCGGGGAGGGCAATCCATACTACAATAACACACCACTGAAGAACCGCGCCATTGTTTCATCTCTCGTTCATGGCATTCTGTTTCTTTCGCGTGGCGATAATGATAGCCGCAAGACGGGAGGACTGCTTGAAAGTGTTGCTCTAACGTATAAACATTGCGGCGACATTATGACCGCAAAAGTAGCCTCGGCATTCGAGATTATGATTGAAGAATTACTGGACCGCCTTGCTGTTCAGGATGCCAATCTCCCGAATACCAATATGTCTATGAAGGGCCTAATTGCGGCCGCAGACGTGGCGGGAGACCCGAACTTTACGAGCAATACCAATATTCAGACGAAGGCGATAGCAGCGGCCAAGAATCTATTATTTGACAAGACGGATGGAGCATACAACGACTACAGCGACAGCAACAAGGCTTGGTCGAATGTCGGAATCGTTATGGAAGGTCGCGGCAGGGAAATGTCGTACGGGGGGCGAAGCTGGTCAGATATTATTAGTGCACGCCTTGTAACGTACGGAATGGCAACATGGGACTTCCTTAATGAACTTGTCACCCGGTATCACAAGTATTATGTATATCAGCTTTTCTCACCGGGAAATACTGGCGATGAGCCTATAGCTTCGGACGTTCATTCTACTCGTGTTCCCGGTGTTACCAACTGGCAAGATGAGCCTTGGGCGCGGTACAATGCTCCGTACCTTGACTCTGTTAATGGCCCGTTTATGGCTTATAATAGCAACGGCAACCGCTTGGTAGCTACGAATCTTGCCGCTTTTGTAGCAGATACTTTGGCCAAGATCGGCAGCGGTGTGCCAATCGGGAGTGTAGACGTACAGCCTACGGCTCTTGACTACAGCAACTTCTCTTGGCCCATTCATTTGAGCCATATGGTTCCTGCGAACGATGCTATTTCTATTATTACTTCGCGGGTGGATACGGCCGAGGCACAGCGGTTTCCATCGCACGCAGACTACACCAACAACTATAATGAAGCCTTCCCTAACGATACCGATGACGGGATAGGATGGAACAGGGAAACGCAGGCCCATGCGGTCAGGGTGAATGCCGCAGATGCCAATAATGATATTGCTTACTTCATATCCTTTGCGGGGTACAAGGGTAGTAACTCAGGGTATGGCGGTGGTGGGAGGATACACTGTATTGCCAAAAACTCTGGCAGGTTCGGACCTATCCTCATGTCATTTCGTGAGTCGAAGGCCCAGAAGTTGGGCGCTCCCTTTCTTGACCTTTGGCGCATAAATGATGTCTGGGGAAAGGATGATAATGGCAAGAAGTTCTCTTGGGGAAGAGTAGTCGGTGCTATCAATGCCGGAAGCGCGTCACGGACGGTTACGTACAACCACATCACGGGACTAGCAACAGTCGATACGCCGTGGGAGACGGTTTTCGGCGTTAGCAAGACTAAGGATAATGCGGAGGCGGCTGATTGTATTGGCGACTATGCCGTGTCATATAAGGCTACATTCAGCGAGCTTGCAAATGGCCTTCGGTTGCAGTGTGACTTCGTTATCAATAGCGGCACCGACACGGTAACAGAATTATGGATGAAGCTTCCGGTCTACGAGGGGCTTATCAGCAAGATCAAGCCTACTGTTAATGATTTCTCGAACGTAAACAAGTGGAACGCTCCCGGTGACGGTTGGACGTTTAACACAGTAGCAGAGCGGGCAGAATGTGACGGAACACAGGTAGCGGTATCGGTCATATCAACAGATGCGTCCGATATAACCGCCCCGGTTAATCTTCGGAGTGAGTTCGAGATAATCAACTACGTGCAGGGCACGGTGACTCCCGGTTGTGGCACAACCTATGGAACAGCGAGAAGCGCAAACGGGACGTATACAGAAGTCATTAACTACGCATCGGGAAGCCCTGATATGTGGCTTGAAGCAAGCGCGGATTTCATTGGTGATATTAACACGGCGAAATGGAGTAATATCGACTCTCTGCCAGACACGTTTGATGTGCAGTACTGGACCGGAAGTGCGTGGGCCTCTCTTGGCGAAACGCTTCAGAGTACATCTCAGATACGAATAGAGAAGGACTGGGGAGCAGGCAGTGTGTACGCTTATATCACGCTCGGGTCAAGCAGGAGCGTAAGGCTTCGCCCAACCGAAAGCGGTATTGACGAGAACCAGATCCACTACTTGGATATCGACCTGCACGGAAATATCGGAACAGCGATCACCTTCCCAACAACAACCGCCCAAGAAACATTTGATATAGAAACGAGCTAACAAAAAAGGCCCCTGTAATAACGAGTTACAGAAGGCCGCATGAGACCGATAAATTGAACAAGAGGGTCCCATAAATGGAGAAACGTAATACTGACATCAAACACGACAAGAAGAAAATGGGGCACGTTACAGTTGGCAACGGAAGTTGGGAATTTAAGGCTCCTTCGTGGCTTGCGATAGTATTGATTACTGCCATATTCGGGCTTCTCGGTGCGTGGGGTACGCATATCACCAACCTAGCGGTGAGTCATATAACGAAGGAGGATCTGTCCGAATACGTTCTTCACGACGAACTATTAAGGACAGAGATTAAGATCATCAATTCAATACACGAACTGGAAAGGTGCTTTACGTCGGGGCCGTGCGCCAACAAAGGGGCTGAGTAATGGAGCCGCAACCCCTGACGCTCGACAAGGACAGCTCGGTCAAGACGACATGGGCGGTTATTGGCTTTCTTATTTTTGCGCAGGGCGTGGCAACGGTGTGGTATTTAACACCGTTATCGATACGCTCAATGAGGATCATGCAACAGAGATCGCAACGCTCAATACTCAGCACGAACAGGAGATGCGCGACAAGGACCAAGAGGTCATGCAAGAACGGTTCGACGAGGCCCTGCGCGACATACGGATTTCTGACGAGGGGTTATTCAACGAGGTTGGCATTAAGATCCAGAACGTACTAAAAGACCTAGAACGCCTCGACGAAAGGGTGACAAAGATTACAGGGCGTCAAAAGGAAGAGATTGACCAGATAAGGGAAAAGGTTAATGAACATGTCGTCGGACATTTCGGGCGGCAATAAATCATTATCTTACAAGCGCCGCTAACGTCGGCGGCGCAGCAAACAACAAAACACAGTTATGGCAAAGACAGAGAGTATGACCACGCTCACGAACGCGCAGGTCAGGGGCATTTATGAATCACTATTATCCGTGGGCCGCATATCCAGCCTGCCTCATAAGCTGGACTACGCAGGCATTCGCAACCGCCCGCGCCTGAAAGACCGCTACGACGAGGTTGAGGACGCCCGCGCATCCAAGATTCGCAAGTTCGGCCAGTACAAAGAGGGCGGCGAGCTTAAAACCGATCGTCAGGGCAACCTTATTTTCGCCAATGCCGCGAAGGAAGCCGGTTTCCGCAAAGAGCACAAAGAACTGATGGCCGAGACGATGGAGTTTGACATCTACACGGTGAAAGAGGAGGTGATTAAGGAGATTGAGGACTGCGACTACAATGGCGGACTCGGTTTTCTGGACGCACTCGTGGGCACCGTTATCATTATGGATAGTTAATTATGACAAACAAAGTATCGTACCGAACACCCACGGTTTTGCTTCTCGCTGTGGGCGCGGCGCTCGTCTGGCTGACGTTTAATTACTTCATTGAGTTCTCGGGGTTTGCGATGATTGTGGCGAAAGCCGCCATCGGTTTATCCCTCGCAGCTATTGTAGACAATGTGATTCTTGGAGGACTGAATACACACGATGAAATATCAGGCGGTAATACCGCGTATGCTGTTGTGTACCTTGGGTTTATGTTAATAATAGCGGCGGCTATAGTAGCGTCGTAATGTTCTGCCTTGACGTAGTTGATCCGGCTCCAATCCTGCCAACCGTGCGAACGGCACTGGCAAGCCAGTTCATCGGCAGAGATAGTATTCGCGCCTCGTGGGTTCGTGCGGAAAGGATGGTTCCGTCGCGGGGCACGATTGTCATTTGGAGCCGCGGCCGTTCTGATACGCGGCGCGGCCCTTTTTTATCATGTCCTTCGTGTTATCGGCGCGGGTTCCTGTCCATAGGTGGTCGGGGTTTACGCAAGCAGGAACATCACAGCGATGCAGCACACACAGTCCCGGAGGAATGGGCCCATTGTGTAATTCATAACTAAAACGGTGCGCCCTGTGCCTAATGTTAGAAACGTGCATAATGCCATATCCGCCGGTTGTCTGCTTTGCCCCGGTCCAGAGCCAACACTCGTTGCTTTTCTGAACCTGTGCCCAAAAACGGTCCAACGGATTCATCTGCCGATGCCTTATGTTCTTGCTCCGAGTGTCGTGCCCGGCCTCGCGGACAGCCCTAGCTATGGTCTTGCGGGAAAATGGCTTCCCTTTAGCGATGCTTCTAAGGCTTTCGCCGTCTATAAATCGTTCCTCCCATTCCTTAAAAAGGTGCGTGTGTTTTCGCCGTCCTTTTCCCATAGGATTACTGTCATTATGTTATTAACATTGATTACGGGCCAATATACGCTAAACACAGTGGGGGCACAAAGTCACCAAGATACAGCCAATGTTTACGTCGGTACGGTGGAACTTGGAAATAATGCCGGGCCAGACATTGGGCGATTCCTCGCCTCGGTGGGCCTCGACGAAGGCTATGCATACTGTAGTGCCTTTGTAAGTTTTTGTCTCGACGCCCCAAGCCAAGCGCCCACTGCCCCGAGAGTACGGTCAGCCTTAGCGCAGGACTTTATTACTGATGCTTCGCATAGCGCACGCGACGTTCTTGTTGGTGTGTATAAACCTGTGCGCGGGACCATCTTGGTCTGGAAGAAAAGGAACGGCCCATACGGTCACGTCGGCTTGGTCCTCGTTTGGAACGGGGGGTGTGGGTATACCGTAGAGGCGAACACGTCTAACGGAACGTTTGGTTCACAGCGCGACGGAGATGGCGTGTACGTGCGCAGGCGTTGTATTGAGCCGGGTAACTACTTCAGAATTGTAAGTTTTACGCCAGTCGAATATGAAAACTAACCTCATCGTAATTGCCATTCTTTCTGCCGTGTCGATTTACCTCGGCTTCTCGTATGCGAATGCTCGTAACGAGGCCGAGCTTCTCCACCAGAAAGAGGCCCGTGCTTTTGCCGTGATAGACAGCCTGAATACGGTCGAAACAGGACTGCGGCTGGTCGCTGATCGGCGGCAGGCTCAAATATCCGAGGATTCGGCCCTCGTCGTACGCCTGCGGGCCGTACGCAAGACGCTCTTGGAAAGGGTACGCTATACTGAGGCTGCGTTAGACGCGGCTGTAGACCCCTTCTCAGGGCGCGATGAAGAACTGCAAATTGCCATGTATGATGCGTGGGCGCTCCGGACTGGCCTCACGGACGTTGGCCTGACAAACATTATGCTCGGTCGCCGCGTGGCAGAGGACTACTACGGCATTGCCATGGTGGTTGTGCCTCGTTTGCGCGTGGTGCTCCGAGAGTACCGCGTGCTGGCCGGTGCAGACTCAGTGACCATAGCGGCGCAGGCCGTGTTATCAGATAGCTTGACGGCACAAGTGGTGACGTTTAAGATGCTCTACGGCGCGGAGTCCGAGCAGACCGAACAGTACAAAACGCTCCACGAGGACATGACCGCCGCGTACAAACGCGAAAAGCGCAAGAAATACTTTACCGCTGCCGCTGTCGGCGCAGTGGTTGTCGCCGTATTCCTCGTCAAGTAGTCTCGCCGTCGAGGTAGTCCGCGAGCAGGTCCACGAACTCTTGGCTTCCGTAGCACACGGCGGTTTTGTATCCCTGCCGTTCTAGGCGGTTTAGCCAGTCCTGCTGCTCCGCGGTCGCATACCTTTTTTCCGTAACGCCCCTGATGTGCTCGGGCTTCAGTTCAACCACGAGGCCGTGATAGCCTTTTCGGGCCACGGGAAACCACAGGTCCGGTATGCCCTTCGTCATGCCCTCGTCCTTGAGCCATTTACCCTGCCTCGGCGTGCGCTTAAAGGCATTCGGGACCGAGAAGAGGTTCTTCAGGACAGGGTATTTCGCCTTCTGCGCATCACGCCACTTAAATATGGCTACTTGGGCATTATGTTCAGAGTGATTCATCGGTTGAAAAAGTCTGGTTCAAGGTCGCTATTGTCGGCCTCCTCGTCCTCGTAATAAATCATCAGCGGTTCTTTTTCCGCAGGGGCCTCAAGTTGTTTCGGCGTCATGGCATCCAATCGCGCCTCGGTGAGTAGTCCCCCGCGGCGCATGTCTTCGCCTGCTTCAAGGAATCGTCTCACCGTCTCAAGGTGCCCCGTGGATATGTTGGGGATAAGTGACAGGACTGGAAATACAGACTTCGCCCCCGGCTTCTGGCTCTTCACCTTTTCCACCGACAGGTCAAAGGGAACGCCGATAACGGTGCCCGCCAATTCCATAACGTAATCGAACGACTGCCGGATGGCCGGGATGGACGACGCTGCGCCTTTCGACGAAAGTTGCCACACCCCAATAACCCCTTTGATCTCAGGAATGAGGAATCGGAGCGTAATGACCGCCTGCCACGGCTTTCCGGTTTTTTTCGCCACCCTGTCCATGAGTCCTTCGTGCTCGCTTGCGTAGAAGTCGGCGTAGCCCTCTAGCTTCTCGTCCCATATGCTGAAAAGCTCGCCGTCGCCCGTGCCGTACAGCCTGCCGCCCGCGTCCCGCATTTCAAACCGCTCGTCGCACACATGTTTAATGTCGTCGGAGACGAATGCTACCTGAATCACGCTAGGTTTCTCGCCGTAACCGTGTTCCTCCGAGTGGAAGAGGGCTGCGTATTTTCCGTCCGCCTTGAAATAGTCGAGCGACACGGGATATTCTTTAGTGCCCTTCTTGACCTTTTCGCCGATCTTGAGCTTCCCGATCACGGGAATTATTCCTGCGCTCTGTGGTTCATTGCGCCTTATTCGTCCTTTACTCATCTTTCGCTCCCTCAAGCGTGTCTTTAATGGCCTGAAAACTGAACAGATCGTTCTCGTCGGAGTCGGGCGTGAGTTGTCCGCTGACCACCAACGAAGGACTAGGCTCTGTTTTTCCCATCGCATCCCACATGGAGTGAATGTGCGGGAGAAGTGCCTTCGATTTTGTGTCCGTCTGGTTCTTCAGTTTGAAGTCTGGCGCAGTTCGCCAGTCGGTGGGGTGCCAGCTAAAGATCGCGTCGATGGGAAGGTCTGGGTATATTTCTTCCCACGCCTCTTTATACATGTGTAATTGAATCTCGTCTGATTCGTAGAATCCGGTGCGCCGCGTCTTCCAGTCAACTAGGCACCGCTTCGTGATCCACGCTGTCGTCTCTTTCGGATCGCCTATTTTTGGTCCTCCCGGCGTGCGAGAATTGCCTGCGTACACTTCGCCGTGGAAGCCCTTCAGAGGTATAATCATGTCGCACACAAGGTCCACGGCCCCTGCGTGATTGTTTTTATCCGACGCAAGGATAACTTCAACCGCGAGGGGCTTGACCTTATGCCTTCGCACGAACGTAATGAAGGACAGAATGTCCTGTCGTGCTAAGCGCAGCCACTCGTCATAGGCACCGGGATACCCTGACGTGCGGCTGTATACAAAGAGGTTGTCTGCGAGCGCGTCAAAATCGAACGTGCCCGCAATGAGTATTTCCTGCACCGCCAGGTGGAACCACGTCCCGTAAGCCGCTTTTCGGTCACGGATCTTGACATAATCAGGCCCGAGCGAGACGCACCACTGGAAAAGCCCGTAGGCCATCGGCACGACAGCCTGAATCTTGCTCGTGACGCTTGGGTAATAGTGGTCTTTGTCTGGCTCGTAATACCAGCGCGAGTCGCCGCCATCAACGCGGTAGAGCGTGATCGGCTGCGCTTTTAGGGCGCTTGCGTCAAAGAAGTCGGCTGTGATCTCTTCAATCGTGAGGGCCATTGGTGTATTTTCAGTCATTGTCTTCGGTATTTAGTTCTGATTGTAGAGGCGGCTGTCATTGATAGCGGCGTTCAGTGCGGCGGCTGCCACTCCTGCCGCCCAATTTGCAGCCGCTATTACAAGCTGTGAGGCCGCGTCTTTCGCGGCTTCATCCGTCAGGTTCAGTACAGCGTCGTGCAGCGCAGGCGCAAGAGCGGCCATAATGGTCACGGTTGCCTCTTCAAGGGGCGTCATTGTTTCGGTATTTTTAGGCATTGTTCTTTCTCCTTTCGTTCTTCTAGTTTTAGGTCTACGCATTCGTGGCAGTATCTCTGCCCCTCAATGTATGTGCGAAGGTCCTCCCACCGCACCGGCGAGTCGCAGCACTCGCAGATCCCGTAGTCCTGCGCGGGTTCAGCGTTTTCGTATGCGCTGCGTGCTCGTTCGAATCCGTTCATTTCAACCTCCATGTGTGGACCATTTTTCCGTAGTTACCCATCGTCATGTGGTCTGTCTTTTCGAGCAGTCCGGCGTCGGCGAGGTTCGTGAGGGCGCGGCGAATGCTCGTGATCGGGTACTTGTGGCCGAATTGGGCTAAGACGTGGTGCGGAGCGTGGCGTCCTCCTACGGACTGAAACATAGCCAGTATCATGCGCTCCTGCCTGCTCACCTTCGCCTTGCTCTTTTTGAGCACGTCGCCCTTTTCGTTATTCGTATTGTAGTACGCGCTCTTTTTTTCGGGCGCACTGAAGAGATCGTTTTGCATTATTCAAACCCCCGGTTAGCGGGAAAGCGCGAAACGAGCATTTCGGGGTCCTCGATGCCTGCCATAATAAGCCGCGCCTGCCTCACGAGTGTTTTCGCATGGTCCGAGTACGGGCGCACTAGCCGACCATGCGCCTTTTTCGCCACCGAGCCGTTACACACGCCTGTAATCTCAGCGATCTTGGTGTAGGAGACGGGATGCGGATAGTACCCGTACTCGCGTAGCAGGTATGAGGCCACGGTCCGCGCTGCGGCGGCGGGCGAGATCCCGTTTGTCGTGCGCCGGAACTCTTCCTCGGTAATCATGAAATAGTCCAGCACGGCATCGGTAATCGCGCCCGAGGACACCAATATTTTCTGCGTCATTGTGTTTGGCGGTTAGTGTTCGTTAGGCGGGCTTGTTTTTTCTGGGCCTGCCTACTTTACGTTTAGGCTCTTTCTTTGGGGGAAGTATAACAACCTCGACGATCCCCATTGCCTGAAGCGCGAGGCTCCGGAGGAGCGAACTCACTGTTGTCCCGCACTTGTGGGCGTGCTCCTTGATCTTAATCTCTTCCGAGCGCGTGACGTTTGTTCTCAGCGGAACGGTGCGTGTTTCCATTGTATTCATCTGCGTTGTTGTTTTATCTGTACCCAAACTAAGCACACTGTACTCACATTGTCAACCATTGTTTCAATCTTTTTTGTGGTGCATGGTAGGCGGCGGCGCGTTTCGTACCTTTATATCGACACTATCAAACTGAACCTTAATACGGGCCAATGGCTACTACATACGCAAAGGTAAATCAGCAGTTTATACAGGTTGTAGAAGACCTAACGATAACAGACAGCGCGGGCGCGAACGTCGTCACGATCAACGGGACTGTGCTGAACCGTTACATGGACATCAGTGACAAGGTTGTCCCGTTCGAGGCAGAGATTACAGAGGCGAGTGCAGGCGACGGGGCCATTGACTTTCGCCTTGAGGCTTCGCTGACGGCCGCTTTCACGGTCGCCATAGTTATTGACTCGACCGCAGGCGTTGACCTTGACCCTACGGGCCTGAACACGGTCAGCGGCACATTGAGCGCGGTTGGATTTTGGTATCCATACTGGCGCGTTGTGGCTTTCACGGACGCTACGGACACGGTTGATGATTCCACACTCGACCTCACAGTTGTCGCTCCATTTGTGAACCGCAATCTTAGTCTGCTCGAACACACTTCGGTTCGCTAGACTCTTTTCGTACATTTAACCACACAATAACTAAATCATTTAGGTCAGACACAATGGCAAGCACAAACACAGCACTCGGCAAAAGGTATATATTCACAACAGAGGCTCTCGCACTGGCAGACAGCGCAGGGGCCAACGTGGTCACTGTTGCTGGCGACACGCTGCCTCTAAACAGCGACATTGACGGCAACATTTTCGGTATTACAATCGAATGCACAGAGGTGTGCGCGGGTGACGGCGCACTTGACGCAAGGCTAGAGGGGTCTATCGAAAGCACATTTGCCAATCCTGTGACGGTGGACGCGAGCGCAGGAGTAGACCTTGACACAACGGGCCTAAACACGGTTTCGGGTACGCTTAGCGCAGTCAGTAATACGTGGCCGTTCTACCGCATCGTTCTCTTTACCGACGGCACGGACACGGCAGACGCCTCGGCGTACACGCTTACGACCGCGACCCTGTACCGGACACCCGCAGCCCACAGGAACTCAACACCGGCCAGATCCTACGCATAGTGCGCTAGGGTTGCGTTCTCTTTTTTGGTCTGACCTAGACGTACGTAGTTCTACGTAGTTTGGATGAACTGTTCGTGAATCCGTTCTTTCTTCTACGTAGTTCTACGTAGTTATGGGGGTTGACAGCCTTTTTCGATTTGCGCGATTCTGGCTCAATTTGTACGTTCCAGCTTCTTTGCCAACTTTCTTAAAACAAGTGGGGCATCACGAGCGAGAAGCGAGTGATTCGTATAGAAGGGTTACTCTACCTCATCTCTTTTTTTTCTGGCTCCCTATATAGAAGCATTCTCTTTTTTTGGGCCTGCCTATTCAATAGTGCAGGTCTTTTTTTTGGCTCCCCTGTTCTACTTGGAAAGTGCAGGGATGAGGTCGAGAGATCGGTTAATCTAACTCTTTCCTTAAATAGCAGGAAAATAGCGCTCACGCCTTTCGTGTTAAGTTATCGTGAATCTGCAACTAAGGTGTTGACACTCTGTGCACCCTAGCCGATCTTTACAACAGTTACGAACCAAGCCAACCGAAGACAATGAAAAAAAAGGGCGATACAATACGATACATGTCGATGGAGGAAATGGCGCAAGTATTCGCGACCGTGATTCTTCCGTACGTCATGCGGGAATACGAATCAGACGGCGTGATGGACATTCCGGCGCGTAACGAAGCGTGGAATAATTGGGCCGACTGGCTGCACCGCAACGGGGACATTTCGGACGAAGCCGTCAATGATTGGTCTTGTCCTTTCACACCTTAAAACCAAACCGAACCAAAACAATGAAACATTCTGAAGCTGCAACGCTATTTGAAACAGCCCGCAATAAAGATGCGGGGAAACCAATCGGAAACAATACGCGCCTTATGAAGCGGGGTAACGATTTTGCAATTCGTCTCCACGAAACGGACGTCGTTACGATCCACGAGAATGATACATATACACTGAAAACCGATGGCTGGTATACGGTAACTACTAAGGACCGCATTAACAGATATTCTCCGGCGCATGTGGCCCAAATGAACTGGCTGTGGTATTGCAACGGAGTCCGTTTTTACGAGGGGATGACGCTGGACAAACACGGACACGTTGTTTTAAGTGATATGAGTTTTGATTTGCAGCGGGAAATCCTGTATCCAGACGTGTCGAGCAAATACGGCGCACCAATGGGACGGGCTAACGAGGGTGAGGCACCGGCGAAAGGAATAAAACTGCACACTGCGCACATCTGGTTGGAAGAGGGGTACGATGAAGGCGGCGCGTATTGGGGCACGCCTAATAACCTAATGGCCCGTTTTACGCGGGATGGTGAGTTCATTGAATACTATAGGAATGAGGCCATTGCATGAGAACTCACACGCTCCGCAATGGCTTTGTGACGGTCAAGGATCTGTCGCGGCACGAATCCAGGCTGATCGTAACAGCCCTCGAACACTACGCCGCGTACTGCAAGGACAAGATACCGCTGGCTAACACGTGGCATTATGCGGAGCACATGGCCGAGCAGATTGATGCGGCACGAAAACGAACCTAAACACCGAATACAATGAAAAGCATAGTAATGGACCCGTATAGGGTCGAAATTTATATAGACGAGGACGGGCATCTTAAAGCGAGGTTCGGTTCTCGGACTCAGCAGACGAAAATCAAGCGCGCTGGACGTGCGACTCAAATGAAACGAGATAGATACATATACCTGCTTAACGAGTCCAATAACGAAAGGCTGTCACTGGGTGAGATACAGGAGATCGATGACGAGTTTCGAAGGATCCCCGTTGAAAAACTCTCCGATCATCCAGACAACGCCCTAGCAGACGATATGCTACGGGAGATTGAGGCGCACCTGTTTTGATACCGTTGGTTCGGTCGCCCCGTCTGGATTCTAGGATTATTCCTTTTTTTTGGGCGGGGCTGTTTTTTTGGGTCGGGTCGCACTAACCTTTTTTTTGGGCGGGGGTGATTTTGGCCTCTACGTAGAAATACGTAGTGTCCCGATGGACACGAACGTAGAAACACGTATGACAGTACGTCAGGCATGATTCACGGGATCTTCACGGATCAGAAACTACGTATAACTACGTACGCACAGTCTGTTTATACTTCACGGTTATTTCACGATGTCTTCATAAAGTAATTGCAACATACTGGTGATACATTGTGTATACTTATGCGAACGGAAACAGCAACCGAACCGACCGAATCAATGAATAACTCAGAATACACACTGCAAAGAATCGAAACGACCTTCCGAGTTGATGACGTATCAGCGCAAGGCGGATTTAACTTCGGCCTAATCCAGAGGAACGAGTTTCCGGACGCGTCGGAACGAGTAAGGAACATCTGCGGACCAGCGAAGGAATACACGGTATTCTACGCCGACACAGTGGAAGAATGCGTAAAGCACGCTATGCGGGAAGCTCGCAAGCTCCGGAAGCAACGCGATACATCCGTGTCCTTTGAATACAACTCAAAATAGCCGAACCAACTGAAACAATGAAAACTACCGAACCAAGGAAAGCAGTCATTTCAACGTCCGTGCACAATATTGGCGTAGAAACAGTCAGTATGAAAGGAT
>Ga0255048_10001274_pt1 | contig 17855 bp, 16 predicted proteins | sample JV7_2_2_MG_FD_183619 | JGI IMG/M metagenome (GOLD analysis project Ga0255048, IMG submission 183619) | Seawater microbial communities from Jervis Inlet, British Columbia, Canada - JV7_2_2 | ecosystem: Environmental > Aquatic > Marine > Inlet | place: Canada: British Columbia | collected 2016-10-06
TCATCGCTGGAGCGGGTTTTTTTCCATGCACCGGCGGTTCTGTCCCCAGCAGAGAGATCCACCATGGCACTACAGACAACGATCGAACAGTCCCGAACGTCGAATCACGAGCTTCGTCGATTCGAAGACGTCAGGGATCTTCTCGCGAGCGTCGAGAACCCGACGCCTCTCGTGCGGATCCGCAACGCCGTCCCAAGTCCGAACATTTATCTGAAGCTGGAGTGGCTCAATCCATTCGGATCGATCAAGGACCGCGCTGCGTCGTATCTCATTCGAGGCCTTGCTGAGAGCGGTGCGCTTGACGGTCGCGAGCTCGTCGAGGCTTCGTCAGGGAATACAGCAATTGCGCTTGCAGCGTTCGGTGCGGTGAACGGCACCAAGGTGACCATCACCATCCCTGATGGTGTCCCAGAGGAGACCAAGACGATCTTGCGAATGCTCGGCGCAGAGGTGTGGGAGACACCAGACGAGCTGTGCCCCGTCGATCATCCCAAGGACGGTGCCATCGCCTTGGCGCGGTCGCTCGCCGCGTCCGAAGGAGGATCTCGTTATGTCATGGCTGACCAGTATGAGAACTCTGACAACGTTCGTGCCCACTACGAGACAACCGGCCCGGAGATCTGGAACCAGACAGGCGGCGAGGTCTCGGCATTCTTCGCCGGATTCGGTACCTGTGGAACGCTCAGCGGCGTCGGTCGGTACCTCAAGGAGCAGAACCCTGATGTTCGGATCATCGCGATTGAACCAGAGAAGGGCCATCGGCTTATTGGGCTCAAGAGCTTTGCGGAGGCCAACGAGCCGGGGAACCTTGACCGCACCGTCATAGACGACGTCGTCACCGTTTCCGACGATGCCGCCTACGCGATGACGCTGCGTCTGCATCGCGAGGATGGCCTCCTCGTCGGGCCATCCACAGGTGCAATTGCAGAGGCCATCAGTGAGTACGACGACTTCTCAGAAGGCGTCGTCGTGGGCGTGTCCCCAGACGGCAGCGCCAAATACACGACCCTGTTCACCGAAATGCTCGGCACCGAGGGCCTTCCCACGTGAAACGACCGGACCCAACCAAGGAGACAAGACGATGACAACCGACCGAACGACAACCGACCAGACCCCGCGGGTGGCGTCAACAACGACACTCGACACGTCAGGTGCGTTGTGCCCACTGCCCGTATACAAGGCGGCGCTTGCCCTGAAGCCGCTGGCACCGGGGGAGGTCCTTGAGTTGATTTGCACCGATCCGGGATCGCTCGCTGACATTCCTGCATTCGCCCGCGAGCGGGGCGACACGCTGCTCGAGGTTGAAGACACGGGCGAGAAGCAAGTGTTCTGGATCGAGAAGGGGACCAGCACGTGACGGCCACACTGACCGACGCCTCCACCGTGACCGAAGAGAGCAGACCCAAACGACTGGCGCTCGTCTCGTCGAAGGGAACGCTCGATCAGGCGTATCCACCGCTCATCCTGGCGACCACCGCGGTGAGCCTCGGGTGGGAGGTCGGAATCTACTTCACGTTCTTCGGTCTCGACATTCTGCACAAGGACCGATTCGAGAGCCTGAAGGTCGCGTCGCTCGCCAATCCGGCGGGTCCGATGCAGGTTCCGAACATCATTGGCGCGATACCCGGGGCGACGTCGCTCGCGACGAGGACGATGAAGAAATGGATGGAAGGCTCAGCGATGCCGACGATCCCCGAGTTCATCGATATGGCGCGCGATCTCGACGTCACGTTCTTTGCGTGTGCGACGACGATGGGCGTTATGAACGTCGAGGAGTCAGATCTCATCGAAGGCTGCGACATCGCAGGTGCCGCAGCCTTCCTCGAGTATGCGGCGGCTGCAGACGTCCAGTTGTTTATCTAGGGTCGTTCAATCATTCCTCGCGGCCTGGTCCGCGGCGACGGTGCGCAGTGCGTTATACATCGCGGAGCTTCCGAATGCCTTGATCGGTAGGTGGAGTTCGAGGCTGATCGCGGAGTGTTCGATCGTTCCGGGAGTTGCGCCAACCCGGAGCAACGACTGGATGACCTGTTGGTTCTCAGCGGACACCTCCGCACGGAACCGTTCAATACCGTTCTGCTGAGCGGCCTCGGTGAGTGCCTGAAGGAGAACACGACCGAGACCGAGCTGTTGATACTCGTCCATGACGGTGATCGCCGCCTCGGCCACGGTTGCGTCATCCTTGTCTCTGATGTACCGCGCGATGCCGATTCCGATTGGTTCTGGGCCATCGGTCGTCTCTGCTGCCCATGCAAAGTGGTCCACGTAGTCGATCTCGGTGAGATAGGCGAGCTCCCATGAGCTCAGCCTTGCCTTCGGGTGGAGGAATCGCATGTACCGGGTCTCCGATGAGAGGCCTTCCCATCCTTCGGCAATGCGTTCCTTGTCCTTCGGGGCGACGGGTCTGATCCTGACGTGCGAGCCATCCTTGAGTTTCGCACGGAACGCGCTGCGTTCTACGAAGTCGTCGACCTCTTCAGGTGTTCGTTCGTGGGGCATTGCATCATTATGCGCGCAGACTGGGACCATTGTCCGCTTCTCTGGGCTGGCTGCGGCACATACCGGCATCTGAACCCTGGGTTCGTGGTTGGAGGGCGTAGGCTGGCGCGATGTTCAGTCTTGCGCTGTTTGCAGCGGCCCTCTTTGCGTACGCCCTGGTGTCCAAGCGCGTCTCGACCACGATGGTCACGGGTCCCATGCTGTTCGCAGCGCTCGGAATGGTGGTCGGCCCCGAGGCACTCGACATCATCACAGTCGAACTCGACACTGAGTTCGCACAGCTCTTGCTCGAGGGAACCTTGGTTCTCGTGCTCTTCGCCGACGCTGCTGTCATTGATGTTCGGGCGGCTCGCCGCGAGGCGTTCCTACCTGGTCGCCTGCTCGGTATCGGTCTGCCTCTCACCATGGTCGCCGGCGTGCTTGCGGCTTTCGTCTTCTTTGACCAGATCGGCATGTGGGAGGCCATGGTCATTGCAGTGATCCTCGCACCGACCGACGCCGCTCTTGGCCAGGCAGTCGTGTCGAATCCATCGGTACCGGCAATGGTGCGTCAGGGTCTCAGCGTCGAGTCGGGGCTGAACGACGGTATCGCAGTTCCTTTCCTGACCATCGCAATCGCGGGCGCCGCCAATGAGATGGCGACGGGCGGCGAGATCGTCCACGTGTTCGCAGCGGAGATCGGGTGGGCAGTCGTAGCGGGCTTGCTGGTTGGGTGGGCAGGAGCCGCGCTGCTCAAGGCAGCTGGTTCGAAGGGCTGGGTCGCGAGGGACTGGCGCCTTCTCGTCGCTCCGGTTCTCGCCATGCTCGCCTTCGCACTCGCAGATCCGATCGGCGGGTCAGGTTTCATAGCGGCCTTCGTTGGAGGTATCACCTTTGGCCACCTCGTTAGGGATGTCTATCCCGACATATGCGACTTCTCGGAAGGCTTCTCGCACCTGTTGACGGTCGTCGTCTTCTTCGTTTTCGGTGCACTCCTGCTCGGTCCGAGCCTCCCGTTGATCTCATGGCAGATGGTTGCGTTTGGCGCAGCGTCCCTCACCGTCGTTCGTATGGTTCCGGTCGCGATTGCCCTCATCGGTACTGGCATGAGGTTCAGGTCGATCTCCTTCGTTGGATGGTTCGGCCCTCGGGGTCTTGCATCACTGGTCTTTGCTGGAACCGTCGTTGTCGAAGCAGAGCCCGACAAGGCGGCCTTCATCGTCGCGACGGTTTCGACAGTTGTGGCGATGAGCATCGTTGCTCACGGCTTGACAGCCGTTCCATGGTCGCGAAGGTACGGGGAGTGGTACCGGCACCACTCGGAGAGGGGCACGGAGATGTCGGAGTCCATGGAGGTCGAACACATGCCGAATCGCCGGAGGCTTCAGGTGGAACCGAAACGGCGCTAGCCGACCGGCTCGTACACCTCGCCAAGAGATGGGCGGTCGTCTTCGTCTCCCTTGTCAGGCCACATTGAGATCGCACGCTCTGCCATTGCGGTGATCGTAAGCGATGGATTCACGCCCAGGTTTGCGCCGATGGCTGCTCCATCGATCACATGAAGTCCACGGTGACCGAACATTCGGTGGTACCCGTCGACGACGCCGGACTCTGGGGTGGCACCGATGGCGGCACCGCCGAGGATGTGGGCAGTGAGCGGAGTGTCAAAAAGGACTTCGTTGATCGAAGAGAACGCGGACCCGCCGATCTCCTCTGCGGTAAGCCTCGCGGTTTCGTTCGCAACCGGAATGTACGTCGGGTTTGGTTCACCCTCGCCCTGAGTGGTCGAGAGCTTTGTTCCGAACCACCCCTTCTTTCGAAGCAAGCGAATGCTGTTGTCTCTTGTTTGCATCACGAGCAGGATGATTCCACGCTCTGACCAGTGCCATACCGACAACGATCGCAGAAACTGGATCGGATGGCGTACGACGTTGGCCAGGAATCGCAACTGGCGTGGCATGTCCTCGCCACCATCGGTGATCATGATGCCGAGCAGTCCAAGCGCGTTTGAACCCTTGCCGTAGCGGACCGGCTCGACATGTGTGTCGTCCGTCGGGTGAATCGACGACGTGATTGCAACGCCATGTGAGTAGTCGACGTCTCGAGACTTCGAGACGGAACCAACGATCGCCTCGGAGTTGGTGCGTGTCTGAAACCCGATCCGTTCGGACAGGCCCGAAAGCCTTCCCTTCTCCTTGAGTTCAAGGAGAAGCCGGGTGGTACCCAGAGCACCCGCCGAGAAGATCACATCGGTCGCCGTGTATGTGGTTTCGCGTCGCGACAGGAGCCCGCCCGGTCTGCGGGCGATCACACGCCAACCGTCGTCAGTCGCTTTGAGGTCTATGACCTGTTGGGAAGGGAACACCTGCGCACCCTTTTGCTCGGCGAAGTAGAGGTAGTTCTTGTCGAGCGTGTTCTTGGCGTTGTGACGGCAGCCAACCATGCAATTGCCACATCCAATGCATCCGGTGCGAGTCGGGCCGGTGCCTCCGAAGTAGGGATCATCGACCTCGACACCAGACTCTCCGAAGTAGACACCAACCGGTGTGTGGCTGAACGTATCGGATACTCCGAGCTTGTCAGCGACCTTCCGCATGACCTTGTCTGCTGGTGTGTCGAGTGGATTCTCAACAACACCAAGCATGTGCCTGGCTGTCGTGAAGTGCGGCGCGAGCTCCGTCTTCCAGTCGGTGATCGTGCCCCACTGGTGATCGGTGTAGAACGGATCCTTCGGCGCGTAGAGCGTGTTGGCATACACGAGGGACCCGCCTCCGACGCCTGCGCCGCTCAACACCATGACATCGGGGAGCAGGGAGATTCGCTGGATCCCACGCATGCCAAGCCTTGGGAACCAGAGTGATTTCCATGCGTTCCAGTTCGTCTTCGGGAAGTCCCTGGTGCCCCAGCGCCTGCCCGCCTCAAGAACTGCGACCTTGTAGCCCTTCTCGGTGAGACGCATGGCGCTGACGCTGCCACCAAAGCCTGAGCCGACGATCACAACGTCGAACGCCGTGTCGATGGTCATGGACACATCAGATGAGGGCGGATCCCCAAACGGGGACGCCGCCACCGTTGATGACCTTTGATTCCTCGCTGGCAAGGAAACTGATCACATCTGCGATCTCCCGCGGCTGCGGCCAGTTGACGTAGTCAGCGTACGGCAGGGCGGACCGCGTCGCGTCGGTGTTGATCACCGAGGGCAACAAGGTATTGCATGTCGTGTTTGTGTCGAGAAGCTCAACAGCGACAGATCGTGAGAGTGCGAGAACCGCGGCCTTTGCCGAGTTATACGCGGCCTGGCCTGCGGGTGTTTCCTGTGAGTGCTTGGACCCCATGAGGATGATCCGGCCCCACTCCTCTGACATCAGCGGGATCGCGGCACGGGTTACGTTCCAGGCTGTCTTGAGGTTGAGATCGAGCATGCGATCGAGCCTGACGTCACCGGTCTCGGCGACATCTCGACCGCCCGCCCATCCGCCAACAAGCGACGACATGACATTGATCGGACCGAATCTGTCAGCCGCTTCGGCGAAGAAGTCGTTGACCGCCCTCGGATCGGTGGCGTCAACCCTGCGGATGATCAACCGGTCCTCTTCGAGGTCCAACTTCGACTCGAGCTCCGTGGCTTGCTCGGGAAGGAGATACGTCACCGCGACATTGAATCCGCGATCGATCAGCTTCGGTACGAGGCAGGAGCCAACTGAGCCTGTGCCTCCGGGAATAACTGCAACGTTGGAAGTGGTCATGGGGCCACATTAGCTGGCCTATCGAAACGAGTGAGTCACGTGGTAACCTCCGGTCACAGCACGCCGACCCCGGAGGGAAAATGGCTTCCATCACGCTCGAGGATATCGGAAAGGTCTATCCCGACGGCACGAGAGCGGTCGGTCAGGTCGACCTCGAGATCCATGATGGAGAGTTCCTGGTACTTGTCGGCCCGTCAGGTTGTGGCAAGTCGACCGTGCTCCGTATGATCGCTGGACTTGAAGACATCACCGAGGGCAAGATGAGCATCGGTGAGCGGCTCGTCAACGACGTTCCCCCCAAGGACAGGGACATCGCAATGGTGTTCCAGAACTACGCCCTTTACCCACACATGTCTGTGCGGGACAACATGGCGTTCGGTCTGAAGCTTCGCAAGATCCCCAAGGACGAGATCGAGCGGCTTGTCAATGAGGCTGCCGAGATCCTCGAGATCACCGACCTCCTCGACCGTAAGCCAAAGGCGCTTTCGGGTGGCCAACGTCAGCGGGTCGCCATGGGCCGAGCCATCGTGCGCGAGCCGAGTGCGTTCCTCATGGACGAGCCACTTTCGAACCTTGATGCCAAGCTGAGGGTGCAGATGCGCACCGAACTCGGCCGGCTGCACCACCGGCTCGAAACGACAACGGTTTACGTGACACACGATCAGATCGAAGCGATGACACTTGGGCACAGGGTTGCGGTGATGCGCCCCGTGTCGGCCAAGCGCCCCTTCAATCTTCAACAGGTGGCGGCGCCAACTGAGCTGTTCAATAATCCGGTGAACCTCTTCGTCGCCGGATTCATCGGTAGCCCCGCCATGAACATGGCCTATGGCGAACTCACACAAGATGGCGAAGACGTCAAGGTGACATTCGCGGGCAACACTGTGACGGTTGACCGCGCCGCCCTGGTTGCGCATCCAGGTCTTGGTGAGTACTTCGGAAAGAAGATCGTTGTTGGAATCAGGCCGGGTGCGTTTGAGAATGCGCGTATTGCCGATCCGTCCCCGAACGAGACGATCAGGGTCACGTCAGACGTGAACGAGCATCTCGGATCAGAATCGTATGTCCACTTCCAGCTTGACTCTCCACCGGTCGTGACACCCGACATTGAAGAGCTGCTCGCCGACTCCGGTCAGAACGCCGACTCTTTGGGAGAAACCACGAGTTTCACCGCTCGTGTCAGCTCTGACGTCGACGTACCGGATGGATCGACCGTCGATTTGGTAGTCGATACCGCAAAGCTGCACTTCTTCGATCTTGAGACGAGTGCCAAGATCGGCACAACCGCGCCAGGCGCCTAGTCACAGTTGGTATCAGCTCTCGACGCTGATACCAACCGAAGACAACTCCGGTAGCAACGTCTCGCCGCGTACCGCCTCGTTCATGGTGAAGACGCCGGGCTGATCAACGACATCACGAGCGATGAGATCGGCGAGAGCAGTAGCAGGGAAGGCTGTTGTGCGAGCGAGTGATGAGAACCCATCTCGCGGGGCGTCAGTGATTTGGAGCGTCGTCCGCCCGCCGTTCTGATCTCGCCAGACACGGATCAATACAATATCAGGATCGCCTCTCGGCAGGGTGCGGTCGAGCGAATCGATCAGGACGTCCCGCGGTGACACCGCTACATCCCCGACCGGTTTCGGTGTTTCGTCGAACATGCCCATTTCGAGCAGCGAACGGAACACGACACCGTGGCCGGGGAATCGGAGTGTCTTGTACTCCAGATGCTGCACTCTTCCGATGTGTCGTGTCGCCATGGTCGATGTCCCGCCTGCCGTCGCGAAGGCTTCGAGCGGACCCCAGTCGTCCCAGGCGACGTCCTCAAGCCTTGTGAGCGGCTCGACAGTGGACTGTCTGCCGTCCTCGATGACCTCGCAGGGTTCAGCGTACTCATTGATGAGCCCAGCAGGGCTGAACGCGAGTTGGTACCCGAGCGCCCCCGTGGGTTCTTGGGGGAGCGCTCCAACGCGGATTTGAATGGAGTCGATCACACCTTCCTGTGCCGATGCGATCAGGTCCTCCGCGAGCACGTTCGCAAGTCCAGGGGCGAGGCCGCAGTCGGGGACGACTGTGACGCCAGCTGCGACCGCGATGTCGTGCAGACCCTTCTGGGCGGCGACGACCGTCGGGTTTCCGCCGAAGTCCAGGTAGTGCGTTTTCGTCTCGATCGCGGCAGAGGCCACGGATGCGCCGAAGCGGTAGGGGATCGCCGACACCACGATGTCGTATTCGCTGAGAGCGGTGAGTAACGTGTCGCTGTCTGTGGCATCGAGCTGTGCCGGAGTTGCGCCGCTCTTCTCTGCGGCGATGCTTGCGGTGTGCATTTGGGCATCAGCGACCACGACATCGTGACCGCGCCTCACGAGATCCCACGCTGCCGCAGAGCCAACTATGCCTGATCCGAGTACGAGTGTGTTCATCGGGGACTCCTATGGAACGATCTTCTTGAATATCTCCGCAGGACCGATCCCAAAGTGCTCACCGTTGTCAGCGAGCCACACGGCAAGCGCGTCCACGAAGCGGAGGCGGTTCTCAGGTCGGGCTTGTGCGTCACCCATCGTCGTGGCGCTCTGGGAGGAGTGACAGAGCAGAGCCTCGACTTTGCGATCGAACCATTCGGGTTCGACGGGTTCGCAGTGGTCCGGATCATCTGCGGACCACAGGAACAGTGCACTTGGTCGGTGAGCCGGGAGACCGAGCTCCCGATACGCCCGGGGTTCTCGCGCCGATACAACAGCGTCTACGGCAGCGAGGCCTGTGGCGCGGTGATCAGGATGAAGCTGGTACCGCTGCCACGGATCGTGAGAGAGCACAACGTCAGGTTTGATACGCCTGATGTGAGCTGCGATCTCCTTGCGAAGCGCCATCGTGCACTCAAGTTCGCCGTCGACGTGGTCCAGGTGGATGACTGACGCGGCGCCAAGAACTGACGCCGCTCGGTCCTGTTCCGCGTGACGAGCTGCGACAAGTTCCGTGTCCGGTATCGCTGAGTCCCATGATCCCTTTGAACCATCCGTGACAATCAGCATGGTTGTCTTGGTGCCTTCGGCGTTCCAGCGCGCGAGCGTTGCGCCCGCGCCGAACTCCGCATCGTCAGGATGGGCTCCGATGGTCAGCACGGTCGCCGGCCGCTGAATCGGTGCTTGGTCGCCCGTTAGTTCGTCATAGAGGTTCGATGCCATGGCTCGACCCTACCGTTTCGACGAGATCAGGGAATGCGACAAGCTGCGCCGGCCCATCGATGTCTATCGACAGCTCGGTGTTCGAAATGATCGCTGCATCCGGAGCTACAGCGAAATGGCGGTGGAATGAGCCACCGCCGTAGGAGAAGGGGAATGGGCCGGTGGATGCGACGACGTTGGTGCCGCCGTCATGGCTTGGAACGAGGACAGGCCGTCCGATGGAGACCTCTGCGACCTGTGTCAGGCTTCTGGAAGACACCATGGGAAGGTCTGTGTGGAGCACGATCCAGGGAGTGTCGCCGAGTGACGCAACCGCTTCGTGAGCAGCGCGGGAGAGCCCTTCTCCTTGGTCAGGGAGCGAGTCGAGTCCTCGACTGCTCGCCCAGTTGACGACATCGGGGGACGATGAAACCACGACCGCCCGAAGACCGGCCTCAAGAACTGCCGTTGCGGATCGATCGCAGAGTTCACGGACAAGAGCAGACCTCTCGGAAGCCGAGAGAACGGAGGCGAGCCGTGTCATGCCATGGAAGTCACGGACAGGCAAGATCACGGTCGTCTGCTGGGCCATGGGCTACTTTTCAGGAAACTCGGCGAACTGTATGAGGACGCCGTGGGAGGAAGCTGGGTGTACGAACGCTTCCTTCCAATCCGCTTTCGAGGCATCGAATCCGACGACCGTGAACCCGAGTTCCTTGGCCTTCTCAACAGCGGCTTCGATATTGGTCACTTTGAACGTCAGATGGTGGAGCCCCTCCCCGTGTTCAACCAAGAACCTGTTGAGGAAATTGTCCCCGTCTTCGACGGCAGGACTGATCAATTCGAGACGACCTTGCCCAGGAAGATCGAACTGGATCCATCGGAAATCAGCGGCATGGCTGTAACCGCCTCCGATGTGTGAACCACCGAGAAGGTCGACGAGCGTTTGGGCTATGTCAATGTCCCGGACAGCAATCGAGACGTGGTCGAAACGGTCTATGACACCCAGGATCCCGTCGTGCAGCGATTCTGCCCCCGTCACGGTGTCGCGATCCTGCGCTCGTACCACTGCAATGCCATTGAGAGTGACACAGTGAGCGTGAGATACATCGCGGCGAGAATCATGAAGCCGGCGAAGAACTGGAAGGACCGACCGGTCCACAGTCGAGACATCTGCGTGAGCTCGCGAACTGCCAGGATGGAGACCAGCGAGGAGTCCTTGAGAAGAGCGATGAGGTCGTTTCCGAGTGCCGGCATGATGTTCTTGATCGCTTGGGGCCATACGATGAACCGGAAGACCTGTCGATTGTTGAGTCCGATCGACATTCCGGCCTCGCGTTGCCCCCTGCCGATGGACTCAATTCCTGCACGCAGCACTTCAGCGATGAACGCTGCGTATATGAGTCCGATCGCGACCGAGGCACGAATTGCCTTGGATCCGATGGCGGACTGAAGGCTGATTCCTAGGAGATCGAAGAACCAAGGAACCATCACCAATCCGAACATAATGATCGTCACCAGGACCGGGATGCCCCGGATCAGCTCAATGTAGTAGATGGCCAGGTTTCGGAGGACCACGCTCTTCGACATCCTTGCGAGGGCGACTCCGAGCCCGACCACCATGGCGATCACAAAGCCGCCGATCGTGACAGCAAATGTGAGCGTCAGCCCATCCTTGATGAACAGGAAGCCTTCGTTCCACTCGTCGTCGGTGAGGATCTTGAACGCGGGGAAGGCGATCGTTGCCAGAATGCCGATGAACCACCACGGGAAGTCCGACCATGCAAATGAGAGTCTAGTTCCAGGCGGCGTTGGGTCGGTTCCGTGGGCCGTTTCGATTGCGGTCACATTTGTCCTTTTTGCAGCTGCTCGCCAATGTAGACCGCTGCGCGCAGGAGGGGCGAGCAAAGCGGCCCGCCCCTCCTGTCCTGCGTTCGGTTGTTTACGCCTCGAAGTCGATGAACCACTTCGTGATCAGATCGCGCAGTGTTCCGTCTTCTCTCATATCTGCGATCACCTGATTGACGGGATCGATGAGATCCGAATCGTGGGCATAGATAAATCCGAGGGGGTCAGAACTCAGATCTCCATCGAGCAGCTTCACGCCCTCGGATCCTTCGCCCTGGTAGCCCTGACCGGCGATGTCGTCGATGATCACGGCATCAACGTCCCCAGAGAGCAGTGCGAGCACAGCCACGGGGAACGATTCGTATGCGTCGATGTTCGATTCGTCTGTGTACGTCGTGGCGACTTCGTAGTTCGTCGTGCCCACCTGCGTACCCAACTTGTCTCCGCTCGCAAAGAAGGCGTCAGCGTCCGCATAGCGAGTCTCATCGGTTCGGACCATGATCTTGATGATCGTCGTCATGTATGGATCTGAGAACGCCACCACTTCCTTACGGTCATCGGTGATCGTGATGCCGTCCGCGGCGGTGTCATAGGCACCTTGACCGGTCTCTTCGATAACTTGCGGCCACCCGGCCTCTACGAATTCGGCCGTGCAGTCGAGTCGCTCGCAGATCTCTCTCCAGATGTCGTAGTCGAATCCGGCGCCTTCGCCGGTCGCTTCGTCAATGTAATTGAAGGGTGGATACAGGTTCTCGACGCCGACCGTTACGGTCCGTCCCTCGAGGCTGTCGTCGCCACCGCATGCCGTCGCTACGAGAGCAATCGCCAATGCGAGGATGAAGACCTTCGCTAGTTTTGTCATGTGACTTCCTCCGTTGAATGCCCGTTCGGGCGAGGCCACAACGGTAGTCATCGCGGGGGACGTGAGCAAAGCGTGTGTGATTGGTCGAGGGGAACGGTGAGGCTTCGGCTCGGTGTGCTCTATTGTTGACGCGATGCCCCAGAAGACGAAGATCGTCGCGACACTCGGACCTGCGACCGAATCGCCTGAGATTGTTGCGAAGCTCATCGAACGTGGGATGAACGTTGCGCGGTTCAACTTCAGCCACGGAACCCATGAAGACCACGAGCGCCGTTTTGCGATCGTCAGGCAGGTGGCCTCAGACCTCGGAGCCCCGGTGGCCCTGCTCCAGGACATCCAAGGTCCGAAGATTCGTGTTGGAGAGTTCGACGGCGGCAGCGTCGAGCTCGCTACTGGCAGCACGGTTCGGCTTCTTCCCGGCGCAGGTATAGGCGATCGCGAGAACATTCACGTCGCGTATCTCGATCGTGTGGACATGAGCGTCGGCGGGACGATCTTCCTTGCTGATGGCCTCATTGAGCTCGAGGCGGTCGCAGTCGACGACGATGGTGTGACGGCCACCGTCATCCAGGACGGCGATCTGATGGAGCACAAGGGTGCTTCGTTTCCCGGAGCGGCCATCTCGATCCCCGCCGTGACAGACAAGGATGCGATTGACCTCGAATTCGGAATGAATCTTGGTTTCGATCTCGTCGCGGCGTCGTTCGTGAACACGGGTGCAGACATCAGATCCGTTCGCGACATCGTCGGATCCCAGACGATCATCGCGAAGATCGAGACCGCTGTTGGGTACATGAACCTTGACGACATCCTTCGGGAGGCGGATGGCGCAATGGTTGCGCGAGGCGATCTCGGAGTGGAGCTTTCGATCGAGTCCGTTCCGAGAGCGCAATACGAGATCATCCATCGGGCGAACGCCGCAGGAAAGATTTCGATAACGGCAACAGAGATGCTCGAGTCGATGATCTCGAGTCCACGCCCGACCCGTGCTGAGGTGTCAGACGTCTATCGCTCGGTTCTGGATGGCACTGATGCAGTGATGCTCTCTGCTGAGACGGCCATCGGGGAGTACCCAACCCGCGCCGTCAAGCTGATGGCCTCGATCTGTGCCGAGGCCGAACAGTCGCCGAGCTTTGGGAGGGCCGAGGGCATCTCGAACCTTTCTGAGGGCGCCCTGTTCGCTTCGGCCACGTCGGAGGCGTCTGTTGACACGGCAGATCGCCTTGGCATCGATATCATCGTGGCGTTCACCGAAAGCGGGACGACGGCACGGCTCCTGTCGAAGTATCGGCCGCAGGCCGACATCTACGCATTCACTCCGGTGGAGTCGACCTATCGGAAGATGGCGATCTACGGCGGAGTGCGCCCGATGCACCTCGATCGCGTCTATTCAACTGATGACATGATCGCCGCTGCCGAGGCCGAGCTCTTGCGGACTGGGATTGTCGATACAGGCGATGGCGTTGTCATGGTTGCTGGCGTTCCGCCGAATCGGAAGTCGTCCACGAACGTGATGAAGCTGCACGAGATTGGTTCCGGACACGTGCTTCACCCCGCGTCTGAGACGTAGACAGCATCGTCTCGGTACCATCGCTTGGCCGATACAGGAGTAATCGACCAGGAGGGCTGATGGGCCAGCGCATTGAGATTGAGGGCACACGCGTCGTTGACGATTCGGTCATCTTCGCAACGAGTCGTGGCCTCACAGGAGCAGACGGCGAGGGTTACGCATCGCCGGACGAAGCAGCGGAAGCTGAGACGTTTGGGTCGAAGTTGGCGTCTGATCTCTTTGAGTCGGTCGACGGTGTGAATCGAGTCTTCGTTTCGTCAAATATGGTTGTGGTGCGAGGTGGTGAGGCATGGGGCGACGAGAATCTCCGAGCCGCATCAACGGTCATCGAGGACTTCTTCCTCCACTACTAAGCCGAAGTAGCTGGGTACTCCGAAGTACCGGGGCCTACTCCTCGTAGACACCAACCGTCAAGGTCACGGTCGTGCCGGCATCGACCCATTCGCCAGGGGCCGGGTCCTGGGCCAGAACGATCCCGTCCTTGGCCGGGTCATCAACGAAGCCGGTGACCTTGGCTGCAAGGAGCCCAACCTCTTGAAGCGCCGCAAGCGCGTCTTCCCACGTCTGATTCACAAGTGATCCGAGTTCGACGGGACAGTTCACAGGTTCGCCTGAGACCTCACATGGATGGACCATGTACTGCTCAGACAGCACGCGGTAGCGATGAACAAGATTGAGGTCCGTCTCGGTACGCCCGTCTGGGTACGTCACGACTCTGTCGACCTTGACAAGGAATCCGTTGATGCCGGAGCGGATCTTCTCGCGATCGCCAGGCAGGAGCTCGTCTTCCTCGTCAGCAACGAGTTCCTCCTCGAACTCGACGACATCCTCAATGTCGTGTGTGTCGTCGGTACACGCGAGTCCACCGTTGTCCCCATACATCTTGACCGTGATGGACGTGTCGGTGTATCCGGTCGCAATTACGATCGGGAATTCGGTGTCATTGCCGAATCGCACGTCGGGTGCCGGAACGCCGAGGGTCGCTTCGCGCCCCATCGGATACCGCGTGAAGTACAGAGAGTGTGGCTTGTGTCCGAGGTCGGCAAGACATGAATAGAACACAGCGTTGTAGAGCGTTGTCCCGAATTGGCTCACGCCGCCGCCGATATTCGCGGGGTGGTCGCAGCAGTACGGCTCGCCGTTGATGATCGCCGGTGCCGCGACGTAGCCCTTCTCCTCAGTGCGTTCTCCGACATGATCGTTGATCGACCACTCTTCGTCCGGAAGGACAATCGCTCCGTTCACTGTGTCGGCCATTTTCTGAATGTTCGTGACACGTGGCTGACGGGCGGGGTGGTCCGTTGTGAACCCACCGAGTGGTCCGAGGGTCGTGAATGCCTCAGCATCCTGGGTCGTGAACGACGGCCCCTGCCCGACGAGGAGCGGGAACGCGCCAGTGCCAGAGCCAAGAGCCGCAGTCTTCATATTGGACAGCAGCATTGGCGCGTCGAGCAATGTTCCGTTGCGACCAGGGACAATGGTGAACTCGTCGGTTTCAAGATTGATGTCGAACTTCGCGTCGGCAGGCTGGACCTCATATTCAGTGCGGCGAGGTTCGAGGATTTCGAGGACGCGATCCTCGTCGAACGAGTTGACCAGGGTCAAGCCATCGGTGCTGATATCCGATCGAGCAGCAGAAGCGAGTTGCTCCGACCTGAACGTAGTTCGAAACCCCACGTCGGGAGAGATCATCGTGACGGCAGTGTCGATCATGCGGCTCATCTCTTTGGCCGCAGCGTCGACGACATCAGGTGTGAGCGTTGGCGTCGAGTCGATGACATTGAGTGTCGGACCCGACTTGTCGAGCGTGCTCATTTCGGTCGCGATCTGGTCGAATGCTTCGACGTGGTCAAGCGACTGCCCAGCCCTTGGATACTCGCGAACCACGAGGCCGTCGACCACGGCAATCGATCCGTTGTACGCCGGATTGGGGATCGATTCCTCCTCCCACGACGATATCTGGTTCATGATCGCGTCATCATCGAACGCGACATCCAACGTGACGTCCTCAGAGTCAGAGAACGAGGCGATCCATGATCTGAAGTTCGCCACGGCGCCTGCGTCCCGACGCACGAGAAACGCGGCGTCGATAGCGGAAGTGACATCTGTGTCAAGGCTGATCGAGATGGGGGAGAGCTTGAACGCCTGGCCGTTCACGTTGAAGACGCCTGTGTCTGTACGGAGCTCGTTCTCGTAGGCCTCAATCGTGAGGGTTGCATCCGCCCGATTCATGCCACCGACAGCGACGCCTGACACGGTGACGTTCCTGGCGATCTCATCTGAGGAGACCTGGCGGTCGATCAGGTAGATGCCTAGGGGCAGGAGTGCAATCGCGAGTGGAACGATCGCGAATATGGCTTTTGATGGCTTCATGTCAGTGGTGCCGCGGTGGAGTAGATCGTGCCGAAAGTGTAGGAACGGAAGTACGAAACTGGATGCTTCTGGTCGTTCGCTAGCCGTCGTCCGGTGGCGGCGTGCCATCCCATTCATACACGACGATTGTGATGGAGGTTCCCGCGTCCTGGAACCCGCCGAGATCTTGCGAAGCCACGATTCCGTTGAGCGCCTCGTCCGGCGTAGGCGTCGTGGTTGGGATGACAGCGAATCCTGCACCGGTCAGAGCCGCTGTTGCGTCCCCTACAGGCAGGCCTGCAACGGAAGGCACCTCGATCGGGCATTCGCCGTCGCCGCCGACCTTCGGTTCGCAAGGGTGCATGAGAATGATCTTGCGCTCACCGCGGTATGTCCACGGGAACTCCTCACGTTCCAGCTCGTTGCCGTCGCTGTCGTAGAAGACACGCGTGTTGACGATGCGCCATCCACCGGAGCCCTTGTTCTCCTCCACCTCTTCGCCTGGTGCGACTTCCCCCTCCTCATCGGCGCGGTAAAGCGTTGAGGCGCTTGTGTGGTTGAAGCGGTCGCCCCGCTCGGTGCCACAAGTGATTCCGCCGTTGTCGCCAAAGAACGTGACAGTGATGGTCCTCGGCGTGTAGCTCGTTCTGATGATGACGGGCGCATCCGTGTCGTTGTTGAATGCAACGTCCGGGTGTGGATAGCCGAGCGTCGCCTCGCGGCCCTCCGGGTACTTGCGGAAGTAGATGCTGTGCGGCTGGTGGGCGACGTCTTCGAGGCACGCGAAGTAGATCGTGTTGAAGATGGTCGTACCGAACTGGCTCACGCCGCCGCCAACGTTGACCGGTTCCTTTTCGCATGACAGTTCGCCGCCGACGATGGCGCAGTCGTATTTGAACCCTTTGTCGAGCGTTCGGCGACCGACAACCTCGTTCACTGAGAATTCCTCGCCTGGCATGACGATGGTTTCATCGACGTAGTCGGCCATCAAATGGATGTTGTGAACTCGGTTCGTGCCTGGTGTCCAGGTGGTGAACTCGGCAAGTTCATACAAGTCTCCGAAGGCTTCAGCCATCTCGGTTGTGAACTCTGGCTGCGCGTTCTTAACGATCGGGAGTTCGCCCTTGCCGTTTCCGAGCGCTGCCGTTTCAACGGCTTCAGCGATATCCGCAGCGTCGACGGTCGTCCCGTTCAGTCCGGGAACCAGCGTGATCGTGTCGTTGTCTGGAAGTGTCGCCCTCTCTGCTTCGGTGAGGTCTTCCTCCGGGGAGTCCTTGATCTCGTATTGATCGTCGTAGTCCTCGAAGTCGTCGACGAGGAAGGTCTCCCATCTGGCATCGACCGGAGCAATCTCAAGTCCTTCTCTGACGACCTCGACGAGCGGAGCAATGGCCGCAGCGTTCACGCCGAACTCGATCGTCGGGCTTCCTCCGTCGATCACAACTTCGGCCTCAAGCGCCCTGCCGAGCTGCGCAGACGTGACGTGAAACTCGAATCCGTACTCTTCGTTCGTGAGCACGACGCCGCGGGCGATGATCGCGTTTGCCTCTTCGACGCCTGCGTCGATGTCGGCCTCGGTGAGCTCTGGCGTGGCCTCAATGATCGACAGGACGACAACCTCGTCTGTCCCGTGTTCGAGAGCGTTGAGCAGCAACACTGCTGCCTCGTCGCGGTTGATCGCTTCGCCAGACTGGGGGTACTCGTACGTGACGATGCTGTTGGAGATCTCGATGGAACCTTCGTACGCAGGATTCGGGATCGCGTCCTGCTCCCACGCCCTGACGACCGTCTCGAGCATGTCCGGGTCGAGGGATGCGGTCAGTGGAACGTCGACTTCT
>Ga0255048_10001276_pt1 | contig 17805 bp, 22 predicted proteins | sample JV7_2_2_MG_FD_183619 | JGI IMG/M metagenome (GOLD analysis project Ga0255048, IMG submission 183619) | Seawater microbial communities from Jervis Inlet, British Columbia, Canada - JV7_2_2 | ecosystem: Environmental > Aquatic > Marine > Inlet | place: Canada: British Columbia | collected 2016-10-06
CCGTATGTTGCGGGCGTGGACGGGTACGAGACGGGGTTGGATTATAGGAGGGCGAAATGATGACTGCCGCCCGCAAATCTATTTCATGGGCCTACTTCAAGACCGAGTGTTGTCCGCACCGGCAGTCACTCGCGTTTCTCCCGCAGGTCACCGATCCCGAATATCAGCACGAGTGTATCATCGACTTGGAGCCGGAGGAGACAGACACGCAACACGATGTTGTCTACTGTCTGGCCGCTAATTGTCCGCGGTGGTCGAGGCTGACAGACGTATGAAAGGGGAGGGTCACATGAAACGATGCGACAAGCACAACGTACCACTCAGCCGGAAGTACGTGGACAGCAAGCCGGTTGACTTCTGCAAGAAGTGCGTTGCCGACAAGGCGCACACCAAACGTCAGCATTTCGTATCGGTGAAGTGGTGAGCGGACCTTCGGGGAACTGCATTGTGTGCGGGGAGTCGTGCTGTCCCGGCCACAATCTCGGCGAATCAATGCGCCATGAAGGGCGATTGCTGTTTTATCATGCCCAGTGTGTCCCGCACATGCCGCGTTGGTCGCTAGGGAAATGCTCAGGGTGTGGGCTGGTGGTGCCGACATGGTCGGACCGCGCGTCGGCCTGTCCCCTTTGTATTAAGACGGCAAAACGCGAGCGACTCTACCACAGGTTGCGCAAATGGATGAAAACAAGAGGACAGCCCCTATGAGCCGTGCCGCACATCACCGGCACCGAATCAAGAAGCGCCTTTCTGCCCCGATTCTGCTTGTGCCCAAATCGAGCGTGACGCGGCGGAAAGGGAATGTTGTTCAATACGATGATTGGTCACTGTGCCAGACATTAGCGAAACGTGAGGAGCGGAAATGAAGCCGTTTGTTGGGGGATGCCCATTTGAAGAAAGCGGCTATCAAGATGCGGATGGGGGGTACTGGAAGGCGGAGACGCTGTATTCTGCGGCAAAACAACAGGGAGTGAGGAAGCTCAAGATTCCGATTGAGCATCTTTCGTGGGCACAAGTTCGCTTCAGCGGGGTTGAGACGACCTATGATATGGCATATCACGTTCGCCGCGCCCTTGATTGTGATCTAAACAAGCCGATCTTATTGGGGCCTCTTGGAAACATCATGGACGGCTTTCATCGCCTCGTCATGGCTATCGCCGTGGGCAAAAAGTTCTTGTGGGCGTATCGCCTAACAGAGTTGCCAGATCCAGACGAAACCAAAGCAGACAAATCAAAGGAGTAGCGATGAGCAAGCAGAAAGCCACCATCCACCATCGGCACGATCTCAGTGTCCAGCGGGGCGTCAAGCCCGTCAAGGGCATGGACGTATGGGTTGTCAAGCCCGGACGGCTGGAGGTCCGTAAGACCCCGCCATCTGCGTCCCGTACCCTGCATCCGGCCGCTGGCCCCATTGGCAAGCTGGCCGAGTACGTCAAGGGCGGGATCAGCAAAGTCGAGGTGTTCTGATGGCCCCCGTCATCATCATCGGCCTCGCCCGTTGCGGGACGACCGATCTTCAGCGCAGACTCGTCAAGGCCGGTTACGCAACCGACGACTGGCTTGTGCAGGGCGACGAGCCCACTGATCTGGTCGGGTGGAACGAGAGTGAGTACAACTACAACCCGCCGTATCTCTCGCCGCCTTTCCCGTACGATCCCAACCCGTATTTCAAGGATCGCCTGCGCGCCTATCGTGATCGGGTAGAGCACGGGCTGGGGAGTGTTCCGTATGTCATCAAAGAGCCGCGCATCTACATGTTCCTTAAAGTGTACGCCGCTGTCTGGCCGGACGCGCACTATATCCTGTGTGAGCGGTCCCAGCAATCCGTGTACCTGAGTCAGGCCAAGCGGCGGAAGATGCAGGGGACGTATGACACCTGTGCCTTTCAGTTCCATATGCGGAGCGCCATGGCGATTGCGAACCTGCTGAATGCCGACGTCGCCTTCTTCCGGCTCGACTACACCTTGGACCGCGCCTCGTCGCAGGTCAAGCTCCGCGAGTTTCTCGGGAACGATGAAGTAGACCTGGTCAGCGGCTTCAACTTCCGGCACCAGAGTTACGAGCGTGATGACGAGTGCGCGGATCTGCCCGCGACAGCCGGGGAGCCTGCCGCGGAGGTGGTCGCCAGCAAGCACGACCCGCTTGTCCAGCGGTCAGCCGCGATACAGGCCCAGCAGAAGTTGGATGACATGAGCGTCGAGCAACTCAATAGGGTGCTGATCGGGCTGGGCGAGGAACAGAAGGCGTTGCGCGAGCATGTCGATGTGATTACGCAGATGCGGGACAAGAGGGCTATCTCGTTACAATCGGACGTTCCCGCAGACGTGCCTCGCCGTGAAGCAGACGCGCCGGGTTGACTCGTCCCGTCTTGAAGAACACGACGTAAATCGGTATCTCGATCCCGCCGAAGGATGAGCACAGCATATCTGCGTCCCTGCGGAAGGTGCCGTCCTTGAAAAAGAATCCGATCAACAAGTCGCGCCGCGCCTGCGCGTACGCAATCGGGAACTGCGCGTAGGGGATAATCGCGCCCCGTTTCCGGAGAGGTTTCGTCCAGTTGGCGCGGGCGGCGAAGACCACGCGATTCTGCGTGTCGCGGTGAATCCCGAAGACATTCACATCCTTGCGCGGGATGCCCATGTCGCCGAGTGTTTTGCAGATGACATCGCCGAAGCTCATTTATGCTTGACACAATACCCGTTCTGTTATGGTGGGGTCAAGAGGAAAGGATTCCATCATGCCGAAGCACACAGCCGCCGCACGCTCCCGCTCACGGGCGCGTAAGCCCAAGCACAAGCCTGTCATCCGGGGCCGGAAGAGGCATCGGTGAAGTATTGCCTGCCTCATCGCGGGATATGGCGCACGTTCACCGACGAGGAACTTCAGGAACACATTGAGAGCGGCCATCCCGAAACGGCGAAGGCCAAGCGCGAGTTGTGGGAGGAGTTTGAAAAGAATCGACTGGCGTTCTTCCTCGGTCACGGCGGGCAGGTGCCGTTCATCAACGACCGCGACCATGACCTGGTCATTCTCGACGCAGGCAATCAGTGGGGCAAAACTGTAGCGTTGATCGTGTGGCTGTTGACCCGCGCCATTCCATGTAAAAAAGAGACGTGGCCGTGCTTCACGCCGGAGCATGGGTTGGATTGGCACGAGTGGGATGGTCCCAAGAAGTGCGCCATCGCCAGTTACGAGATGAGCGTGCATTGCCGCCGCAACCTGTGGCCGAAACTGCGGGACATGATCCCGGCCGCACAGTTCAAGCATCGCAACAAAGATGGCACGCCCAAGGCACCGAATTGGCAGGCCGCTCCGTGCGTTGACTTGATGTGCGGCACGACCATCGACTTCTTTGCCTATCGCCAGCCGGCTGAAGCGTTCGAGTCGATGTCCTATGATCTCTGGGCGTTTGACGAGCAGGTGCCCGAAGACATCTTCGATGCCGCCTATGCCCGCGGCACGACCTCCGAGAACTTTCAGGCGGCTATCGCCATGACCCCGCATATCGTTCCCGGCCGCCCCAACACGGGCGCAGGCGGATGGGTAGTGCGGATGCGCAATGGATTACTCAGCAAGGGCATCAACTGGAGTGAGCACCATATTTCGGCCAAGGATGTGCCGCCTGAGATTGTGAGCGAGAAGAAAAAGAAGCAACTCTACAAGAAGTATATCACCGAACCGCAAGCGTCCGGCAACCAGCGCAAGATACGCGAAGGCCGTTCCCGGTGGGAGGGTCTACCCGAGTCGTCCGAGGGTCTCGTCTACGACAACTGGGACACGAATGTTCATTGGATCGACCCCGTGCCTATCAACCCCGACTGGACCCTTCAGCGTACCGTCGATCACGGCCAGCACGATCCCTGCGCGACGCTCTGGTCCGCCTACACACAGTGGGGCGACTTGATTCTGTTCCGCGAGTATTACGAGAACGAACCGTCTATCGCCCGCAATGTCCATGCTATCATCGAGATGAGCGGGAACCGGCGCGAGAAGGTCAGCGAGATCCGCGACGAGTATGAGGGCTCCGTGCGGGCCATCTTCACCGAAGTCGAGATGACCGAACACTATCAGTTCACCGTCATGGACCCGCGCTCGTTTTCGTCTCCGGCCGACAGCGGCGATTCGCTGGGCATGAAGTACAACGAACTTGGGTTACCGGCTGTGAAGATCGACGGGACAGGCATCCGAGATATCTACGCACTCCCCCAGGTTCACGATTGGTTTGAGATGGACCCTGAGCGGACGCACCTGCTCTACCGGTTGGGCGTGCGCGACCCGAAGACCAGCCCGATTCTTGGGGCTGACGGCAAGCCGATTGTCGGTGCGCCCAAGCTGTATGTGTTCAACACACTCTCGCACTTCCGCGCAGAGATCGAGGGCTACATCTACAAGCTCGACTCCGAGAAACCGGTGGACAAACACGATCACAGCCTGACGGCCCTCAAATATCTAATCCTCGCCCGCCCGCGTTACGACGGCGCCCTGACGATTCAGGAAGCGTATCCTGAAGCGTATGGACAGGACGAAGCCAACGCGCGCACAGGTTATGCCGGTGCGAACGCAAGATATTTCTGAAAAACCCTTGACAGTATTTTCGGTAGGTGTACTGAATCACTATGACAGTTGACGGCACGACTGTAGATACTCTCGGTTTCGTTCAGCGATTCGGCGCGGACAGCATCGTGTGCCCCTATGGCAAGCGGAGCATTGCGGCCATTGCCGGTCACTGGCTCTACGTTCTCAAGTGCCGCCCTGCCCGACGCCACCTTGACACGCCTGACGGCGAAGTGGAATTGTTCCATCCCGGCAAAGGCGAAGACCTGTGTAACTGGGCAGAAGTTGTTGCCATCGGTACACGGGTCGGCGAGTCCCGTTCCCCGCACGAGAAAGCGCGCCTGCGCAAGAAAGGTGTGCGGCGCAGAGAACTGCCGGGGCGCTTGGCCGAGGCTTTTGCCGTGGGCGACATTGTCTTGATTCCCGATGAGCACCGCTGGGGTCTGATGCACTCTCCCGAATCCGAGCACGAATTCCTTGTGGACGAAGCCGTCGTCATCTGCAAGGACGAGGAACGCGCCGCATGACAAGCCCGATAGATGTTCCCAAGCAATCTGTTGCCCCGAAAGAAGTTAAGCGCGACCCCGCGATGGGCGTTACCAACTGGGCGGACAAGGCCGACACTGTCAAGGAAGTGCTCACCCGCGCGCGGATGCACTGCAACTTTTTTCGAGCCCAAGGCGCGTGGGCGAAGATGATCCTCGACATCAAGAAGGCCGACGAGATGACGCGGCTGGCCACGTCACAGACCAAGCAGGACGAGAACAAGACGCGCACTGCCGTAGACACTATCCCCGACCACTTTCATCGCGCTCTCCGCACGATCACCGCCAACGAGAACGACATCATGTTTCACCGCGATGATCCACCTGTGCGCTTTGTGCCGATGGAGCACTCCACTGAAGGTCAGCAGTTAGAGGCGGTCGGCATTTGCGAACAGCGGAATGCCCTGCTTGAATTCTCGATGGTTGCTGATGGCCGCGTGGACAAGATGAAGGATGGGCAATGGACCCTGAACAAATACGGGAACATGGTCGACTCCATGACCTGGTTCAGCGGGACCAAGACGGTGCGCGAGCGCCGCCCGACCAGTCGGGACAAAGACGGTGTGCCCACGGCGTATGCGTGGACTGATGTCGAGCGCGAAGTCCATCACCCCGAGTGGAACACTTACCATTTGGAGAACTGCTTCTTCAACGCCAACGTGGGCGACATGCAGGCGCAACAGTTGTTCGGTGTCGATCTGCGCGTGACGCTGGACAAGCTCGTGCGCGGCCAGACCGACAAGAAGTATTTGAATGTCGGCAACATCACATCCAAGCATCAGGCCGACCAGTATGACGACGAGAACGCCCGCGGCGACCGACAGGGCAATGCCGGCGACGGCGACGACACGAACGAGGCGACAGGCGAGATTGCCGTGCGCGACATTTGGATGCGGGCTCCGATTGACGAGGACGGCAAGTGGGACGAGAAGAACGCTCCTGCCCGTATCATTCACGCCATGTTTGCCGGACCGTTTGACCAAGACCCGATCTGTATCCTGCTGACGGAAATGCCATATCACGACGGCGAGATTCCTTATCGCTTCGCGCACTCGCACAGAGACGACAAGGGCGCTATCCATATGGGTTACCGTCACCTGTTGGGGCCTGGATATGATGAACTCAAGACGGCATTCGATCAGTGGTTCGATAACAAGAATCTTCAGAATGCCGCCCCGTGGATCGAAGAGTACGGGGCGCTCATTAACAAGGACCGCACCTTTGGACCCCGTCGTTTCCTTCAACTGAATCGTGGCCAATGGGACAAGCTCAAGCGCGTTGATGTGCCGAGCAACACGGGCGATATGCAGGCGTTTATCGGGTTCATCATCGGCGAATTCGATCAGGCCGCCGCCGCCAATCGGGCCTTTCGCGGCGAGGCACTCGGCGCGCGCACGTCCGCGAGCGAAGCTCGTAATGCGCTGGAGCAATCGCTCAAGCCCGCCCTCGACAAGCTCCGGTTCAATGCCTCCCGGCACAAGTGGATGGCTGAGAAGGATGCCGCGCTCTGGGCGAATTTCGCGCCTGCCAGCATGGTCATCACGATATCGTCTAATGATGTCATCTCCGAGATTCGGCCCGCGCAACTGCACGGCGAATTCCGGTGCAAGGTCATGGCCATCGACAAGTTCGAGCAGAATTCCGTTATCCGGTTGGAGCAGGACAAGTTCCTTCAGGCCGTGCTTCCGGTGTTGGCGCCCGCGCTTGGGCCGAAGAAACTCGTGCTTGCCATCGGCGATATCTTCAAGCCGCGCGAGATTCTGTCGCCCGAAGTACACAAGCTCGTGTTTTCGCCTGCGGGCGAGCTGGACGCGCACAACGTGGCGACGGGTGAGAATGTCGGGTTCCGCGAAGGGAACTTTGTGCCGCCGCAGGAAGACGAAAACCACGAAGTCCACATCTCGGTTCACAAGACACAGGAACAGATGCTCGCATTCATTCCCGGCGAGGAAGTACACCCCGACACGGCGACCCTGACCAAGGCGCACCGGACCATGCACGAACAGATGGTTCAGCAGATCGACCAAGGTTTGGCGCGTGGTGCCGCACAGGCTGAAGCCGCGCAGAACACGCCCGCTCCCGGCGAGGGTGTGGCGCAGACCGAAGGACAGGTAGCGCAGGAGTTGCTTGGCGCTGAAGGAGGCGAGGTTGCGGCATGAGTGACGGCGCGACGATAGAACCCAAGAACATCGGCGGGTATGGCGCGTTCAACCTGGGCGCGCTTCAGCGCCTGATGACGCTGGTGAAAAGTGATGGATGGAACGACTTCGTTGATTACTTCGATGCGCGGTGGCAGTCGGATGCCATGATGGCGCTTGACTCGCGCAGTGGCGAGTCTACTGATCCCACCAAGGTCGCGATCAGGCGTGACGAGTTGGCGGGTGCATCATTGATTACGTTCTATCTGGCCGCGGGCGGGTTTGTCGAGCACCTGACCGTCGCGCATGACGCGATGAAGGCCGAGTACGAATCGCAGAAAGACACGAAAAGCACTTGACACAATTTCGCACTGTTGTATTTCGGAAGTAGACAAACAGCCAAACAAAGCCGGTCGCTCCGGTTGCGATAGACGCAAAGGTTCGTGGGCCACGACTCACGGGCCTTTTTGTTTGGACATTTTGAGCGGCACGAGCGGACAACTTCGCACAATGCGCGGCCCGTGACTGCCGGAGCAAGGAGGCCAGTAATCATGGTCGAAACACTTACCGGAGCGGAGGACAAGCCGGCAACAGCGGCCCCTGTGCCCGACGGAGAAGGAAGCACGGCCCCGGCGTCGGATAAGCCCGATTCCTTTTTGTTAGACTTCCCTGACAAGGAAGCCGCCAGTGAGGGATTCAAGAATCTGCAAGGCGCCAAGACCAAGGCCGAGCAGGACAACGCTGACTTACGAAAGCGTTTAGAGTCTCTTGAATCCGAGCAGGGCATCGGTGAGAAGATTGCGTCGGCCATCAGTGCGACGAAGTCCTCTGCCGAGCCCACGGAAGCCGAAGTTGCCGCTGAACGTGAGAAGATTCTTGAGGAGTTAGGTGGAGGCCCTGAGGCCGAAGCCACGCTCCGTCTCATTCAGCAGAACAACGCGGCCGGCGATGCTCGTTTGCAGGCGGCCCTTGACGATGCCAAACAGGCAAGGGCGGAGTTGGAGAAGCGAGTTGCGGGGACATTGAGCGATCAAGATCCCCGATACGTTGCGAACAAGGAACTCATCACGAAGCTGGAATCGGATGGTGGCATGACGCGCGAACAGGCACTCAAGGCCGTGGAGATTATCCCCGCAGGCCCGATAGTTGCTGGAGCGCCTCCCGGCCCCGGTGGCGGAACTACGGAAGCCACAGCGGTCACGGATGCGCCCAAGGTGTGGTCCGATCAGGAAAAGGCGGATTACATCAAGTTCATGGGCGACGGTGTTACCGAAGATGAATTAGCCAAAGCCAGTAAGGAGCCAGCGCAATGAGTGACAAGAACGTGACGAATGCAGGGACGTGGGGCAAAGAGTCCTGTCCTGTCTGTAGCGAACTCGTAACCATGCACCCCGGCGGACGCGGTAGTCACATCCGTAACTGCGCGCTGAAGAACGGCGCGGAGTGCCCCGAGGAGTATCAGGTTAAACCCAAGCCCGCAAATCCGCTCAAGGATGTTAAGCCTGTGGAAGTGCGCAACCCGAAACTGCAACAGGACATTGCCGCCGCGGAGTCAATGAACAAGCGGCTGGCTGATGACGAGGAACGGCGGAGGAAAGAAGCACCCGACGCCGTTGCCACAGTTGAACATCAGCCCGATGCCCTCAAGAAGCTGGTGGCCTACGCTCGCGACATGGGCGTTATTGCCGACACCGAGACGACGTACTTCGGTGAGAACAAGGAGCACCGCTTCCAGATCAGCAAGGGGTATATCCCTGTTGTTGATCCACGAACGGGCGAACACATGGGCCACAACGAACTCCTGCTTTACAAGCGCGCAGAGATTCTGAAACAGCGCGAGCAGGAGTCGTATGAGGCCGAGTCCCGGCGCAGGTTACGGGTAGCCGCTAAGTCCGGCATGAAAAGGGATGACGATACCCCGAAACTCGAAACCCCTGGAAGCGATGACAGTATGCCGAGCATGGATCAGATGCAACCGGCGGCTGTAGCATCGTAATGGAGTGGTGTTATGACGGCACAGACAGCACGTAATCCGTCGTGGAACCGCAACCAGAGTAATCCTGAGCACGTCATGCCGACGCGCTTGCATCTGGTAGACGGTGGCGCGACATGGAAGGCGAGCCAGTTCCTGCGGCAGGCTTCCGACGGCCTCCTGTACGAAACCCGTACAAGCGCGGCCAGCGGAGTCAGCAAGGATGCGATCACGCATTTTGCGTTGCAGGATCTCGATACGGCTCTGAGTAATGACACCACACGTCGGCTGGCTGGTATAGTACAGGCCAACGACCTGTGGGAGATCAACGAATTGGACACGACCGTTGCCGAGGCCGCCAGCGGCCAGAAGGCAGGCATGGACGTGACCAGCAACCTGAACACGCTCGATGTCAGTGAGACCACGCACACGGTCTTCAACATCGTCACGCCGGTATGGCGCGAGCGCGCGTTTCAGGATGCTTCCGACGACACTCTGGCGCGTGCCATTGTCAGGGTGCTGGACACAACCATAAACGCGACCCCGGCCGCGGCGTAAGGAGAAAGAATCAATGGCTGCTACAAAACTTACTCACGTCCGAATGGGCGTGTTTCACCGGAACAGCTTTCCTGACCACCTCAACAAGGGGATGGATACGTTCCTTGAGCGTTCCGCGCAGATTCCCGTGCAGGGCGGGCAGTTCTTCAAGCGTGAGCAAGCAACCACGCTGGAGCACAAGCTCACCACGTGGGGGACGGCCCTCAACACGCCGCGCGAGAACGAAGACACCGATCCACTGCCGTTCGAGGTAACTGCTCCCGGTTACGACCAGACGATCACTCTGGCCACATACCGGAATGCGGTGCGCGTCACTCGTACGATGCTTCAGATCGACGTGTCCGGTAAAATCCGGTCGATGATGCAGGGTCTCCCGAACTCAGGGATTCGTTTCCTTGAGTTGGGTTTCGCCAACGTCATCAACACGGGTTCGAGCACGGCAGGCTCCGACGGTTCCAATCTGTTCGCTTCGGATCATTTCCAAGAAGATCCGGCGGGCGGGACGTGGGACAATGACGAGACCGCCGCGGCGCTGACGACCACATCGTTCAACACCATGCGCCAGAACATGCGCAAGCGGAACGATGAGAAGGGCATGGTCGGCCCGATCACGCTGAAGACGCTCTTTGGTGCGGCTGACCAAGAGCAGAAGATGCGTCAGATCACAGGGTCGGACAAGGTTCCTGAGGATGCGCTGAATGCGATCAACCCCTGGAAGGGCGTCAATACTATGGTGTGGGATTACATCACTGACACCAACGCCTTCTTCGGGTGGGGCGATCTCCCCGAGGACATGTGGGGATTGCACTTCATCGTGCTCTCGGACTTCTCGATCATGGCACTTCCGTTGCCGAGTGCGGCATATCCGGATATCGTTGCCGGGTGGCGTACGCGGGGACAGGTGGCGTTCTCGGGCAGTCAGTTGAAGAACCTCCATAAGAATGCAGGCGCTTGATACTGCGTTCTTGGGCAACAACCTACGGGAACGGCCGGACACCCCGGCCGTTCTCTCACCCTCCAAACGAGGAGTAGCCATCATGGCTCAGGAGAAAGACAAGGTAGCAGAGAAGGAAGACAATAGTCTGGCGAAGCAGGTGCGCCAAGTGAACGCCAGAGTTGATCGGTTGCAGGCGAATTGGAGAGCGTTCGCGAAGAAGTTTATTGCGTCGGATTCCAATGGCAAGATCGAAGGCCGGGTTCATATCGGTCTCGTTGCCCTGCTTGCATCGGCCATCGCGATTCCGATTGTGATTATGGCCGCGGACATCATCCATGCGCCGGTAGGCGGCACGGGTGGTCCGGCCGGTTTCACGCTCAATGAGTCAGGCGACGCGCATTTCGGCGGGAGTGTGACCATTGACACGAACCTCGTGCTTGGCGGTGCTCTGACATCTACGGGCGCGCTGGACATTGCGGGTGCGCTGAATGTTGACGGTATCACATCGCTGGACGGTGCGGTGGTTGCAGGAAGCGACTTGAATGTGACGGGCAACGTGTCAGTAGTCGGCACGTTCAATGCGACCGGCGCCGTTGCGCTTGTCGGAGCCGTTACTCTGACCGACAGCCTCACCGTGAACGGCGCAGAGATCGCGGGCGACGACGCTACCATCATCACCAACATGGCGAGCGTCGAAGCAGGCGCGTACTTTGCCGCGGGCGTCGAGGGCGTGACTGTTATTTACACGAACAGGTCCAATCTGGCGACAAACATCGTGACGGTTACGGCCGGAATCATCACTGCCGTCTCAACCGATCCGTAAGAAAAACAGGTGCGGGGGTCTTCGGACCCCCAACGCCTTCGGAGGCACTATGAAAAAGCTCCTGATTTCCTTTGTTGTCATTGCCGCCGCCGCGTTTGTGGCCTTGGCGGGCGGGCTGGATGCCGTAACGCCGATCACGATTTCCGCCAGCACGAACGCCGCGCCGATTGCGGCTGACCAATTCACGAATGCGACTGATCTGACCGCGTGGGTGGACGCCATACACGTGCAGGTCACTTCCTTGGATGTGCCTGCGCGCACGAGCGTACTGGAGATCGTGACCGTTCCCGCGACGGGGCGCTTGTCGCAGAACATATTAGTGGTTTCCAACCTGTCAGCGTCAGCGGTTTACTATCCGCGTGTCATACAGGACACCACGTTGGGCGCGACCATATCCGGTGAGCCTGCGCGGCTTGCGCTGGTCTCCGAGAAGCTGGTCGTGCGCGTGTTTAATACAGACGCAACCGGGACGTTCTCTGTTGTGGTGACGCCCATATTGACCGATTCAGACTGAAAGGGCGTTACATGAAGAAGCTACTTGTTTGCTGTCTTTTCGCGGCTTCGGTTGCTTTTGCCGGAGATCCTGAAGAGTGGCGCACTGTGCGCGTGCAGAGCGGGACGGTGGCCGTCACCAACACCCTCACCGTGTCGGCGAGTGGCGCGGCTGTTTCGGTGACCAACGGCCCGACAGTTGCCGTGACGAATACGCCGAACGTCTTCGTGACCGGCGGCGACAATACGAACGCTGTGATTCGCGGGACCGACGGGACGGCAGTAGGCGTCGATTCGACCAGCGCCGCGCTGAAGACGATTGGCACGCTTGAAACGCGGGCACAATCAGGACGGGCGTACACGCACTGTCAGATCACGGACGACGCCGCAGACGATGCGACTCAGGACATAGTCATCAGCAATGGCGCTGTCTCTATTCACCTCACCTTCATTGCGCATTCCGAAGCCGCCGCGCAGGCGTTTTTCTACGAAGCGCCGCAGTTCACGAATGAGACAAGCACCGCGACGCCGGTCAACATGGACCGTACGAGCACGAACGTAACGGATGTGACCGCGTTTCAGTCTCCCGGCGTGACGAATGTCGGCACGGTCTTGACCGCTCTGGTGGTCGGCGGCGGGTCAGACAATAACGGTTCGGCGGGAACGGGCGAGCGCAATGAGTTCATCTTGCAAACGGAAACGCTTTACCTGATCCGTGTCACGAACAAGGGCGGCGCGAACAAAGACCTGTCCGTATGCGTTACCTACTACGAGGAAAGGGATTGACCGATGGCCATAAACGGCACGTCATTCTTCGACCAGAAGATACGTCAGTTTCGGTCGTCGGCAAGTCACGGGAAGTTCGCGCAGGACTACATTCGGGCAGTCAATTATGCGCTCGCGGAACTTACGACCGCGCTCGACCTGCAAACGGCGGCCACGTCGATTACGAACACAAGCACGAACATCGACCTGGCTGATGACCGGGAGTGGGCGCTGAGTGTAGGCGTGGACTACTGGCTTGTCCGGCTCGGCCACAAAAGCGGTGACCTGAACCTTACGTCTGCGTTCGCTTCGTGGGAACAGGCCAAGCGCACTGTCCGCGTGGACCGCGACCTTGACGATTCAGCGTCCGCGACCGACGGCGTGATTATCGCAGAACTTGACGACTAGGAGGCGGCATGGCTGGTTCCGACCAGAAGTGGGTCACGCTGGCCTCCAAATTCCCGGCTGGGCTGGACACGGAAACTGACGAGATCGACCTGACGGACGGGTTCACGCCCGACTCCTACGGGGTCGATATTGACACTCCCGGCAGGCTCCGTACAGGGTCTGTGCCGACCGGCACGGGCGACATTGCCGATACCAGTTCCGTCGGCGGGAACACCTACACGTGGCACTATCGCCGCCTGTGGCGCATCAACGGCGTTGACCTTGAGTACCTTGCGCCCCGCTATCGTGACATCGCGCTAGTGCATCAAATCCCACTGTCTTTCGAGGAAGACGCCAATGCGCTCCTGACATTCTTCCCGTTCGCGGGCACCAGCATGTTTGTTGCTAAGAGCACGGGTGGTTACCAGATTCCCGGTGCGGCCAGCCTCGCAGGCAATTTCCAGCATGATGACATTGTCGAATCCATGCAGGTGAGTGCCGACGGCAACGCAATCGCGATGGACGGCATCGCCTACGCCAGCAACACGCACGGGCTCATGGCGTGGGGCGGCGGGGCCGTGACCGAATTGACTGCGCTCCAGCGGGCCAAGGCGAGCGATTGGGCAGACACCGCCGTGACCAAGGACGAGCAGAAGCGGCGCATCATCGGCGCTGACAAGTTTGTGTATGACTCCCGAACCAAGCTCTTTTTCGATTACTCGACCAGCGGTTTCCGGTTCACGTCGCGCACCATGACCGACAACCTGTCCGCGCCGTTCACCGTGGTGCGGGTCGGGTTCCTGTTGGAGAACAGCGGCAAGCAGGACGGCATGATTAAGTTCCAGGTCAAGCGCGACCTTGAGGAATGGCAACCTATCGAAGAAGTCGATGTCATCTGGGACGACGACACGCACGGGTTTGTCGAAGCGCCGCTGGAAGACTGGGTGCAGGCTGAGAAGTTCACCCTGCGCATCGAGTCGCTTTCATCGTGGATTTACATTCGCCGCATCCAGGTATTGGTCGAGTCCAATTCCGACGTGAGTAGCTACAGCCAATGACAAACGAGAATCTCAACACCACGACATCTGAGGCGACGGCGCGACAAGCCACTCGGCAGGCGGTGCATACCGTCACTGGCGCGACTTTTACCGCATTCGACATCATTAATCGCGAATGGCCGTTCATCGACGCCTCGGTGGCCGATACTCTTATCACCGCGGCCGAAAGCGTGCTGGCTGTTACCGACCCGCAGGTCGATCAGCAGACCATCACGGGCGTCTATCTCGTCGGGCAGACACAGGCCGCTGACCAGCAGGAACGCCATGTCACGATTCAGCAGACGCTTGTACTTCCAAATCGCGGCGTGGACCAATCCAATCTGCCCTTGGAAGTCGATGCGCAGAACGGGCGGGTACAGGCTGAAGTGTCGCATACCGGCGCGACATTCGATGGGCCACTCGTCCTGACGCGAGAATGGCCGTTCTTCGACCCTGACACGGCTGATATAGTCGTTGTGGCCATGAAAGCCCGCAAGACTGTTACTGACCCCAAGGTGGACGGGCAGACGTACACAGGGACATTCCTTGTGGTCGATGCCGACGTGCAACCGGGGCAGTTGCGGACCAAGACCATTGTCGAACGACTTGTTCTGCCCAATTCCGGTTTGTCATCGAGTCTCCCACTAGAGGCTGATGCCGCCCTGCATGACCGTAAGGGCCCGCGCCTGTTGGAGGACGAGGGGGCGAGCTTCTTCGTCAGCGAAGTGCTGATCCGCAAATGGTCGTTCTTTGATCCCGACACGGCCGACCTTGCGCTGACCACGATGAAGACACGGAACACCGTGACCGATCCGGTGGCTGACGGGCAGACCTATACCGGCACTTATGGCGTCATCGACCGGCGCGCCGTTGATGGCCCGCTCCGCACCATCACCATTTTTGAGACGCTTGTGTTGTGGCAGGCGTGGGGGCATGACTCACATGCTCCGGACCTGATCGAGAACGACAATGCGGGCGATAATAACGAGCGCGAGATTGTGTCCAAGACATGGCGCGGCATCCAGCATGGCGACTTGAACAGCGCACGCACCGAAGCGCGGGACACGGATGATGCCAATGTCGGCGCCGATGCTGGCTTTATCGTCACGAACGTCCATATCCGCGATAACCAGAACGGGTCGTTCACGCTGATTCAGCGCCAGATCAAGCAGGTCAACAACAAGGACACCGCCGGGCAGACCAAGGTCAACCCGTTGGGCATCGAGACATCGACGCTTGACCGGACTACGACTACCTATGACAACTTCACGGCCGCAGGGCTGGCGACGGCCGTGGTGGGCGAGGCCGCGCCTGCGGGTTTCTCGCTGGTGCGGTTCGACACCGACATCAAGGCTAACGGCCTATATATCCGCGTGTATCAGTACGCCAAGATGACGGCGGCGAATGGGGTGACTGCCGGGACTCCCGACAGATCCCAGCAGACCGGAGCCAGTGGTGACGATACAGAACAGGACATGGGTCGCAGGCGGGCCGATACCGTGGATGGGATCGCAGTCGCCAACGCCCAATCAGTGGTTCAGACATTGCGGACCAACGCCGATGACAACGCATGGGCAGTGGAAGGCATCCGCTATGGCGACATTGGCCAGGGGCTCGCGCGCGTGCATCGTCGTCGCCGCAAGATCAATCCGGCCGTGTCTGAAGAAGACGCCGTCTTTCTCGGGTCGTCTGTGACGGTTGAAGACCAGCCTGTCGCATATACCCGCATGTGGCCGAGCGTATCGCCTGACGATGCCGATGTGCTGGTGGGCGACGGTGCCGCGGCCTTTGCGCGTGCGAGCTTTGTGGGGGATGATGGGCAGACGTATCAGCACTCCAGTGTGCGACGCATCCCCGACAGATCGAGTGGCGTGGTCGATGTGATCCAGACAGGCCGTGCTCGTGCCGCCGTGACGTGGGACAATGGGATTATGGAGGAAGAAATTTGGGCCCAACGCTTCTTCTATATCAACGGCGCAGTGTGGCGGCGCACGTTCGGGCGCAAGGTGAATACATTGAGTTCGGTGGAGACGTGGGCTAACGCATCTACGGCGCGGCCAATCGGGGTCAAGGGTGCGCCATTGAACATTAAAGGCGGCCGTACAGATAAACTCCCCGGCACATTATGGCACGTAGGCATCAAGGAAACGTGGGAAGATGTGACGGCGGGGATTGATGCAGAGCCGAGTGTCGGCCTCAACAATGACGAGTTCAATCTGTTAGGAATTCCGATTCCATAATGGCTGACGAAGACAAAAGAGTATTGCGCGGCGGCGGGGCTGACAGGTCCGAACTGCTTGGCGGTGGGGCTGACAGGTCCGAACTGCTTGGCGGTGGGGTGCAACGTGGCCGCCTGCTTGGCACGGGCGCTCCCGGCTTGCCCGAGGCTAAGACATTCCTGCCCGTGCCGCCGGAGGCCGCTGTCGAAGAGGCGCCCGTGCTCGACCCGATCATTGCCGCCGCACGACAGGCATTCATCGCTGACGCTAAGACGCCGGCCGAACGCACCGAGCGCGAGAACGCTTTTCGGGAGGATGGTACATTTATCGGCGCACCGGAGTTGCGGGACAAGTTCGGTGAGACTCTGCGGCAGGTGGAAGCCGAGCAAGCCGATGCCGATGACCAGAACCTGAAAGACGGGCTGATTGCCGATGCCGACATGGCCGAAGTGCGCCAGCAGGTACAGATGCTTGTCGGCGAACTGGACAGGGCCAACATCCAGATCAACGTGTTACAGGACAGTTCCAAGGTCGCGATGGACGCGCTGACGCGGGCGACCCGTGCCGAGCGCCTGTTGACCGACGCCGTGCAGGATGGGCTGATCGACTATCGCTACGAGCGGGAGTTGGCCACGCTGGAGATCAAGAAGCGGGCGCAGGCATTCAATGGCCGCACGCTCGGGACGCAGGCGATTTCGGGGAGCCCAACAAAGGTGGATATCGACAACTCGACCGGCATCAAAGACGCCATCTACACGCACGATACGGGCACCAACCCGCACTTGGTGACTTTTCAGTTGACGGGCCGCTATCTCATTCTTGGCGGCATCACGGTTGGCAATCCCGGTTCTGGCACGGGCCTTCACGTGGTTGATGCGGCATTCTACACAGACGACGGCACGCCCGCTCAGATAGCTACTACGTCGGCACACAGCGTCTCCACAGTGGAAGACACAGAGGAACAGTACGTGGGCTTGTGCGCCATCATTGAGTACGATGGAACCTCTGCGCAGAGCGCGACGAACGACCTTGTAGACGGCGAACTCTTTATGGGCGTGGCGGTTTCGGTTGGGGCCGGTAATCCGACCGTGAATCTGGCGCACTTGGTGATCCACCGAATAGAATAAGGAGCAACAATGAAAAAGCTACTGGCAACACTTGGATTGATGTTACTCGCGAGCGCCGCGTTCGCCGAAACCGGGACGGTCACGATTACCATGACGATCAGGGTCCAGAACCAGAACTACACCGACACGCGCTCAGTCACGAAATACACGAAACAGCAGAATGCCGATCATGGATCAGCCGTGATTCAGAGCATTCAAACCAATGCGTGGGAGCAACTTACGATTGCCGCCGACGTGGCGACGAACGGGTACAC